>Ga0310832_100228_pt1 | contig 66950 bp, 62 predicted proteins | sample WT_ome_7_FD_201303 | JGI IMG/M metagenome (GOLD analysis project Ga0310832, IMG submission 201303) | Sorghum-adapted microbial communities enriched on wild type (WT) sorghum from Joint BioEnergy Institute, Emeryville, California, United... ...
CTCGTACCCGCACTGCGCGGCGATGTCCCGGATGCTGTCGGATGTGTTTTTCAGCCGGTACATCGCGTATTCGAGCCGGTTGTGGATGATGTCGTTCATGACGGAGATGCCGAACAATTCCTTGTACAACTTCTGAAAATAGGACCGGCTCATGTTGACGCTCGCCGCCAGTTCGCCGATCGACCAGGAGACGGACGGGTTGTTGTAGATTTCGTTGCGCAGCGACACGAGCGGGTCGTAGTATTTGCCGACCGGCTTGTTCGGCCCGATCCGGTTGCGGATGTCGCTGAGTTTCATGAGGAGGCAGCGGACGGTCGCGTCGATGATTTCGTCCCGGTACAGCCCGTTCCGGACTTGCGCCTCCTGGATTTCGCTCACCTTCCGCGACACATACACCGGTTCATGCACCTTCATCGGCGTATCAAGCGGCAGGTTCAGTTTCCGGCAAAAATCCTCCACATCGTCGCCGTCAAAATGGAACCAGTCGTGCGCCATCGGCTGTTCGACTTCGCGGTAGTACTGCCGGCTCCCTTTGCGATAAATAATGCAGGTGTTCTTGTCCGTCACGTACCGCTCGTGTTCCGTTTCGACGTGCATGCGGCTGCGGAAGAACAGGAACAGATAGTCGCCCGAACCGTGCGGCCGGTCGATGACGATGCCCTCCGGGTGGACGACGTTGTAGCCGCAACGGATCAACCGGAACATTGCTTCACCTCCGCAAGAAGACGAAAGATCAGTTATTGATTATGATAGATCATTTCACCTGGGCAATCAAACCTTTACAATAACTAGTACAGGCAAAATTCGCGGGGTCTCGCATATGAGTGGCGCGCGCCCTGCGGAAGATAATATTTCAGCAGAATGAAGGAGCGATGAACGTTGGCAAGCCGGGTAGTCGTCAATGCCGACAGGGTGAAGGGCACGATCAACCGCAACATCTACGGCCACTTCTCGGAGCATCTCGGACGATGCATCTACGAGGGGCTGTGGGTCGGGGAAGATTCGCCGATCCCGAACACGAACGGGATCAGGAACGATGTGCTCGAGGCGCTGAAGCAGATAAAGATTCCGGTCCTCCGCTGGCCGGGCGGCTGCTTCGCGGACGAATATCATTGGAAGGACGGCGTCGGGCCGCGGGGGAAGCGGAAGCGGATGGTGAACACGCACTGGGGCGGCGTCATCGAGAACAACCATTTCGGCACGCACGAGTTCTTGATGCTGTGCGAGCTGCTCGGCTGCGAACCGTACATCAGCGGCAACGTGGGCAGCGGCACCGTGCAGGAGATGTCCGAGTGGGTCGAGTACATAACGTTCGACGGCGAATCGCCGATGGCGAACTGGCGCAGGGAGAACGGACGGGAGAAGCCGTGGCGCATCAAGTACTGGGGCGTCGGCAACGAGAACTGGGGCTGCGGCGGCAACATGCGGCCGGAGTATTACGCGGACCTGTACCGCCAGTTCCAGACGTACCTGCGCAACTACGGCGACAACAAGCTGCACAAGATCGCGTGCGGCGCGAACACGGCCGACTATCAATGGACGGAAGTGCTGATGAAGCAGGCTGCGCCGTTCATGCACGGGCTGTCGCTGCACTATTACACCGTTCCGGGCCCGTGGGAGAAGAAAGGACCCGCGACCGGCTTCACGACGGATGAATGGTGGATCACGCTGAAGAAGGCGCTGTTCATGGACGAGCTCGTCACGAAGCACGCCGCGATCATGGACGTGTACGATCCGGACAAGCGGATCGATCTGATTGTGGACGAATGGGGCACCTGGTACGACGTCGAGCCGGGCACGAACCCGGGCTTCCTGTACCAGCAGAACTCGATCCGCGACGCGTTGGTCGCCGGCGCGACGCTGCATATTTTCCACCGGCATTGCGACCGCGTCCGGATGGCGAACATCGCCCAGCTCGTCAACGTGCTGCAGTCCGTCATCCTGACGGAAGGCGAGCGGATGCTGCTGACGCCGACCTACCATGTGTTCAACATGTTCAAGGTGCATCAGGATGCGGAGCTGCTCGACTCCTGGGAGTCGGTGGAGCGCACCGGTCCGGAAGGCGAGCTGCCGAAAGTGTCGGCTTCCGCTTCCCGCGCGGCGGACGGCAAGATTCACATCAGCCTGTGCAATCTGGATTTCGAAGGCAGTGCCAGCGTGGATGTGGAGTTGCGCGGATTGGGCGGCGGCGCTGTGACAGTTGTCGGCACGACGCTGACGTCGGACCGGATCGACGGGCACAACACGTTCGACGAGCCCGAGCGGGTGAAGCCGGAGCCGTTCAACGGGTTCAAGCTCGAGAGCGGGCGTCTCGATGTGACGCTGCCGCCGATGTCGGTGACGGTGCTGGAGCTGACCGCGGGATGATTTTTGGATGCCGGGAGACCGCTCAGGCGGTTCCCGAGTTGGCAGCGGGGTGAGCGACGGATGATGAAACACGCGATTGCCCGGGTCGGTTGCGGGGTGAGCGGCGGATGATGAAACGCGCGATTGCCCGGGTCGGTTGCGGGGTGAGCGGCGGATGACGGCGGAGCGTCCATGCAGGGGCTGCCGGTCGGACGCGCACGTCACGGAGGAGCGCATCCGGGCGATGCTTGCCGCGCCGATGTTCGCGGAAGGCAGCGGTCTGTGCGTGCCGGACGACGTCTATGAGACGCGGCTGGAGCTCTGCCGGTCCTGTCCGAAGCTGATCGACGGCCATACGTGCGCGGTCTGCGGCTGCATCGTCCCGATCGTCGCGAAGCTGAAGGACCGCGGCTGCCCCGCGCCCGGCGCGCCGCGCTGGCCGCGGTACACGGAAGCGGGGGCGTGAGCCGGCCGGTGCGCGAGCGGGCCGGGAACGATTGCTTGTGCCGGCGGGATTTCCGGAACTGAGCGGCGGTTAGCCGCGAAACATTGCAGGCGGAGTTGCGTGGTGTGCAACTCCGCCTGATTTGTTTTACCGCTGGCGGCACGGGTGTTAACGGCACGGAATGCCGTTAACGGGCCGCGGATTTGGGAGCAGGCGCGCATTAACGGGACGAATTGCCGTTAATCGCCTGCCCGGGCAAGGCGACGGGCCCAATAACGGCACATTATGCCGTTAATGACGCCGCGAAGCCGCGATGCCCGCCCGGTAGCGGTGATTAACGGCACGAAATGCCGTTAATCGCCTGCCCGGGCAAGGCGACGGGCCCAATAACGGCACATTATGCCGTTATTGGCGTTGCGAAGCCGCGATGCCCGCCCGGTAGCGGTGATTAACGGCATGAAATGCCGTTAATCACCAGTCCGGGCAAGGCGACGGGCCCCAAAACGGCACCGCAGTGCCGTTAGCGCCTCGCCTGCACCGGCACCAGCCCGCGCTAACGGAACGTGATTCCGTTAGCGCAAGCGCGGCCGTCACAGCCCGCTGACGGAGCGGCTGGGCTGCGCCGGCTTCGGCTGGCGCTCCAGCCGGACATACGACAGCAGGCCGGTCATCGCGATCAGCAGGGCGAGCAGCAGATAGAGTGCGCCGTAGGTCGACGGCCGGACCAGCGTCACGGCGTTCAAGCCGCTGAGGTCGAACTCGATCAGCTTGCTGACGACGGCGCCGCTGATCGCGCCGGACAGGAAGTTGACGAGGTTGAAAACGCCCATGCCGACGCCGGACTGGTCGCGCGGGAGCGCGGACGACACCGACTTCGCCATCGCCGACTGCACGAACGTGAACGGCGCGTTGATCAGCGGCAGGAGCAGCGCGATGACCCAGGCGTCGGCGGCGGACAGCAGCGAGAGCGCGAGCATGCCGGCGCCGATGAAGCCTAACGCGACGAAGAGCGTGAACCGGCTGCCGCGCCTGTCGACGAGGCCGCCGCCGAACCGCCCGAGCAGCGCGGCCGACATCGCGCCCGGGAAGAGCACGAAGCCGATTGCCTGCGCGCCCAGCGCGTGGCCGCCCGGGTCGCCGAGCATGATCGGCGTCATCAGGAACAGGCCGAAGACCGCGAACAGGGCGGAGAAGCTGACGGCCAGCCCGTACGCGTAATCCGCGTTGCGGAAGAGCGACAGCCGGATGAACGGATGCGCGGCCCGAAGCGAGCGGACGACGAACAACGCGGCGAGGAGGGCCGATCCGGCCAGATACCAGCCGTTCCACTTCGTGACGGACAGCATGAGCATCGTGACCGCGGCGCCGAGCAGCCCGGCGCCGTACCAGTCGACCTCCCCGCCGTCTCTCACTTGCTCATCCGGCAAGGCGCGGCGGATGAACGGCAAGGCAACGGGCGCGAACAGCGAGACGACGAACATGCCCGACCAATGGAACTGGCCGGCGATGAAGCCGCCGACGATCGGGCCGATTCCCGCCGAGAACGCGAGCGTCGACGCGATCGTGCCCATGACGCGGCCGCGGCGCTCCGGCGGGTAGAAACGGATCGGGATAAGCATGACCAGCGCCGGAACGCAGGAAGCGCCAGCCGCCTGAATGACGCGCGCGGCGAGCAGCATCGCATAGCTCTCCGCATATACGCCGATGGCGGAACCCGAGGCGAACGTGAGCAGGCCGACCGTGATGAGCCGCTTGAGCGGCAGCCGGTCCGCCAGTTTGCCGAACAGGAGCGAACCGAGCGCGTACAGGACGGAATAAATGGTCGCAACCCAGCTCACCGCCGATGACGAGAGCCCGAATTCTGCGGCGATGGACGGCAGGGCGACGTTGAACATGGTCGCGTTCATGACCGAGAAGAAGAGCACGAAACTGAGCGCATAGACCAGACGGCCGGACGACGGGGCGATTGCCGGACGGTTCATCGAGATTCTTCTTTCATTGCGGGGTCTTCCGGCTCGCCTTCGGCTCGAACTTCAGGCACGGCTGTCCGGACGAAGAGAAGACAACGGCGCTCGGCATCAGGCGGGTTTTGAATTCGTAAGCTTTGCAGCCGCGGGGGAAGTCGGGATCCCAGGTGACGAAATAGTGGCGGCACTGAAAACAATTCACTTGTCTGCCCGTGGACATGACCGACCGCTCCTTCCGCTCCTCTCCCCCGTTATTGTAAATCAACCCCATCCCGCGAGGCAAACGTTTGTTCCGGCCCCTCGAAAAAACAAGAACAGATGTTCCCGAAATCTGTTGTCCGGGCATCCGGCAAATGGTATTATCTAGAAGGAGCATACGACGAACCATGCGTGGCGAAGGAGAGTGCCGAATGGAGCGGGTGATTACCCGGAGGCAGGCCGGGCAATTTCTGCTGGCCCGCCACGGTCTGGCCGGCGAATGGCGATTCGAGGGGAAGGAAGGGGTCATGGCCTGGCTGCGAATGGTCCGATGCCTGCAGTTCGACCCGCTGAATGTCGTGGGCTACAACCCGCATCTGGTGCTGCAAGCCCGGATCAGGGGATACCGCCCGGAAATGCTGGACGAGCTGCTGTACGAAGACCGGCTGCTGTTCGACGGCTGGGACAAAAACATGTCCATTCTGCTGACGGAGGACTGGCCCTGCTTCAGCCGCCGGCGGCGGACGGCGCGGGACCGGCTGCTTCGGAACCCGAAGATCGCCGAACTGGCGCCCCTCGTCATCAAAAGAATGGAGGAGCGGGGTCCGCTGTCATCGGCGGATCTGGAGTTTCACGAGAAGATCGACTGGGCGTGGGCGCCCGCCCGCCTGTCCCGCGCGGTATTGGAAAGCCTGTTTTTCGCCGGCGAAATTCTCATTCACCGCAAGGAAGGGACGCGCAAATATTACGACCTGAGCCGCCGCCTCCTGCCGGCCGATGTGCTGGAAGCAGCCGATCCGAACCCGACGGAGGACGAATACTGCGACTGGCACGTGCTGCGCCGCATCGGCGCCGTCGGCCTGCTCTGGAGCAAGTCCGGGGACGCCTGGCTCGGCATTTCCGGGATGAAAAGCGGACAGCGGAACGCATCCTTCGAGCGCCTGCGCCGGAGCGGGCGGATCTGCAAGGTGATCGTCGAAGGGTTGGAGAAGCACCCGCTCTACGTGAAGGCGGAGGAGGTTCCGCTGTTGGACGAGATCACCCAGGGCGGCCCCGGCGGGCCCGACAGGGCGTGCATGCTGGCGCCGCTCGACAACCTGCTCTGGGATCGCCGGCTCATCCTTGAGCTGTTCGGATTCGATTACCGCTGGGAAGTGTACAAGCCCGCCCTCGAACGCAAGTACGGCTATTATGTGCTGCCGGTCGTGTACGGGGACCGGTTCATCGGACGGATCGAGCCGGTGCTGGACCGGAGACGCGGCACGCTTCTCATTCGCGGCTGGTGGCCGGAACCCGGCGTCGAACCGACGGACGATCTCAGGGACGAACTCGCTTCGTGCCTTCACCGCTTCAAAACGTTCACCGGCGCGGACCGCATCGCACTGGACGAGACCGCCGCGACGGCGGCCGGGGCGCGGGTGTGGCTGCGTTGGTGACTGCGGCGGATTTTGTGCCGAAAACGCTGCCAAGGGGGCTTTTCAGGGAAGCCGCGGCGTGATTGAATAGAAGCAGGCAAACATATTCCGACTGCACGCCAGAAAGGAGATCGGTTTCTTTGACGGAGAAAATGAAAGCGGCGGTACTGGTCAAGCCCGGGCATATCGAGATTCAGGAAATGGATGTTCCGGTTCCGGGACCGGATGAGGCGCTCGTCCGGGTGAAAGCCGTCGGACTGTGCGGTTCCGATGTCCACTACTATGAGCATGGCAAAATCGGCCCCTATGTCGTGACGAAGCCGATCATTCTCGGACACGAAGCGGCGGGCGAAGTGGTGGCCGTCGGCGGCGAAGTGCGCCATCTGAAACCCGGACAGCGCGTGACGATCGAGCCGGGCGTCACCTGCGGCCGCTGCGAATATTGCAAGTCCGGCCGCTACAATCTGTGCCCCGACGTGCGCTTCCTTGCCACGCCGCCGTATGATGGCGCTTTCTGCGAATACATCGCCATTCGGGCCGACTTCCTGTACCCGATTCCGGATTCGATGTCATACGAGAAAGCGGCGCTGATCGAACCGCTGTCCGTCGGCCTGCACGCGGTGCGCCGCGGGGAACTGAAGCCGGGCGAGACGGTGATCATCATGGGGATGGGACCGATCGGCATCATGACGCTGCTCGCCGCCAGGGCGGCCGGCGCCGGGCGGGTCATCGGCGTCGATCTGGAGCGTTTCCGGCTGGAGCGCGCGCTTGAGATGGGCGCCGACGCCGTCATCAACCTGCGCGAGGAAGACGGCGCGGAAGCGCTGAACCGCCTGACCGGCGGCCGCAAGGCGGATCTGGCGGTCGAGACGGCCGGAAACGGCAGGGCGGCGCAGTCCGCGCTGCAGTCGGTGCGCCGCGGCGGACGGGTCGTGCTCGTCGGCTTGCCGCAGGAGGACGCGACGCCGTTCAACATCCCCTATATCGTCGACAATGAGATCGATGTCCGCGGCGTCTTCCGCTACCACAACACGTATCCGACGGGTGTGGCCGTCATGGCGGCGGAGAGCCTGAACCTCGACCCGCTCGTTACGGACCGCATGTCGCTGGACGAGACGCCGCTGGCGTTCGAGAAGGCGATCAGGGAGAAAAACAGCACCCTGAAAATCGTCATCGCGCCGTAAATCCCGATAGAACAAGCAGCCTGCACGGCTTGCCCGAGGCGAGCCGGACAGGCTGCTTTTCGCCGGAAACGCTTATCGCCGCCGCTTCCGGCGGGCATGCGCGCCTTGCCTGCGGATCGGGAGCGAACGGTATTTCCGCGCCAATCGGCGTTTCCCGCGGGAGTATACGCCCCGCTTGTGGAACGAGAGCGAGCGGTATTTCCGCGCGTACCTTCGCTTCGCGGCCGCCGTGAGGGAAGAGGCGCTGCGGCGGAGAGGCTGGTTGAGGGCGGGAAGCAGCTTGACGGCGGAAGGATTTTCACCGTACACCATGTTGCCGTACGTCTCGTACTCGGAGAACCCGAAATTGCGCTTCCGGTCGATGCTGTCCAGGATGGCCCTGTGCCACGGCTTGCCGTGCCGCGCTTCGATCATGTGCTTCAGCCGGAAGAGCTTGTGCCGGTCGAACAGCATGTAGTGGGCGACGAATGACACCTTCGCCTTCGCGCGGCGCCCCGTCAGCCGGCGGTACGTCCGGAAATATTCGGGCTGGCTCCATCTCCGGAAGTAGAAAACGGTCTTGCCGCCGATCCGGAACCGGTGCGGGCGGATGAGCACCGTGTCGGCGTCCATGACGAGAAAATGACGCCTTCGGACAAGGCGGTCGCCGCTCAGCTTGAGAAGCTGCTGGTAGATCCATCCGGACCGCTCCCACCGCTTCGACCGGTAATGAATCCGGCTCTTGGGCAGCGGCTCGATCAGCCGCTCGTTCACGAAGACGCACCCTTTGCGCGCGCAGACGGCCCGGATCCGCGGGCTGTCCGGCGAGACGACATAGATCGTGCCGATCGGATGCCGGACCATGCGCCGGACGCTGTCGATCGTGTGCGGCAGCGTGCCGAGATCCTTGTCGACGGCCGGAATGAGCACGTCGATCGGTTCGCCCGAACCTGATAGCTGGATGCGGCCGGCTGTCATAAGCTCACCCCGGTTCGTTCGCGTTGTCTTGCTCCAGCATATGCGCCGGCCCGCCGATGTGCACTTCGATCAGCTCCATGCCCGCATCGGATCGGAGGGCGTAGCGCTCGCTTCCCGCCATGAGTAACGTCTCGCCCCGGCGGAGCGGCTGAACGCTCCCGTCCTGCCGCAGCAGCGCGCCTTCGCCCGCGAGCACCGTGATCAGGGTGTCCTTGCCTTCTTCTTCGGGCATCTGCCGCACGGCGCCGGGCGCAAGCGTTGCCAGCGCGATCGTCCGTTTTCCCTCGTTCGTGGCGTCCGCGTGGATGACGCGCCGGACGCCCCAGCCATATTCGCCGTACATCGGGCGTCCGGCGGGCGGGGGAAGGTCGCGCACCCGGCTGCTCTCCGCCTTGTCCGCGACGAGGATGCCGTCCGGACCGGCGGCCGCGATGATGCCGCTTACGCCGATCATATGGATCGGGATATGCAGTTCGTTCACGATGTGCGAACCGTGCGAATCGCCGGTGATCGTGCCGGGGCCGACGACGGCCGCGCCAAGATGGTCGGTCAGGGAAGCCCAGCTTCCGAGGTCGCGCCACAGTCCGTCGTGCCGGAGGACGATCGCTTCCGGTTCGCGTTCGGCGATCTCCCGGTCGAAGCTGTCCGCGGCCCGCCGTTCGTACAGCTCCTGCAGCCTGCCGTAGTCGGCGGGCAGTCCCCGCTCCGCCATCGACCGAAGGAGATACCGCAGCCTGAACGCGAACACGCCGCAGTTCCAGAGCGCCCCGGCCCGAATCAGCTCCTCCGCGACCGGCACGGCGGGTTTCTCGGCGAATCGCTTCACGGCGGCGTGGCCGCCGGGCGGCACGGCGTCCTCCGGCACGATGTAGCCGAACTGATCGGACGGCTGCGCGGGCACGGTGCCGATCAGGGCGAGCTTCGCCTTCGACCGCGCCAGCGCGTCGGGGAGCCGGGCGATTGTCCGGAAGAACGTTTCGTCGACCAGCGGATCGGCAGGCATGACGCAGACGATCTCGTCCGGATCCGCGGCCAGCACCGAATGGAGATAGGCCGCGGCGAGCGCCGCCGCCATGTAGGTGCCGCGCCGCCCGGGCTCGGGAATGACCAGCCCGCTGCCGGCGATCCGGCGCCGCAGCATGGCCGTCTGGTCGCGGCGGACGACGAACAGGGCGGACGACAGCATGCCCGCTTCGTCAAGCTGCCGGCACAGCCGCCGGATCATCGCTTCCCTGCCTCCGCCGGGGGCGGGCAGCAGGTCGAGGAACAGCTTCGAGCGGATATCGTTCGAAAGCGGCCGCAGCCGGGTGCCCGAGCCGCCGCACAGCAGGACAAGTCGCATCTTCGCATGCCTCCCGGATCCATACGTTCGCGGTCTCGTGTATCCTATGTGGTTTGGCGCGCGATGTCCGGGCGGAGGCGGTTTCTTTTTTGCAAGCGCAGAAGATTGACCCGTGTGCGGCGTTGGGGGATAATGACGTTATGTGACCTGTCGAAGGGAGATGCGGATAATGGATTGGCGCAGAGTATCGGTGCTGGCCGGCATCGTCATGGCCATGCTCGTCTCGGCGATGGATACGACGATCATCAATACGACGATGCCGACGATCGCGGGCGAACTGGGGGGTGCGAACGCCCAGGGGCTGTATGCGTGGGCGTTCACTTCCTATATGATTTTCACCACGGTGCTGGCGCCGATCGCCGGTCGGTTATCCGACATGTACGGAAGGAAAAAGGTGCTGCTCGCGGGCATCGTCCTGTTCCTGTTCGGGTCGCTGCTGTGCGGCGCCGCGCAGTCGATGCTGCAGCTTGTCCTTTTCCGCGCCGTCCAGGGCATCGGGGCGGGCGTCATGATCCCGTTTCCGGCGATCATCGCGGGCGATCTGTTCACCGTCGAGAAGCGGGGCCGCATCCAGGCGCTCTTCACGGCGATGTGGGGGCTGTCGGGGATCATCGCGCCGCTGCTCGGTTCGCTGTTCGTCGAGTATCTGTCCTGGCGATGGATTTTCTACGTCAACATTCCGATCTGCATCGTGTCGATCCTGCTGATGCTGCCGTACCGTGAAGTGTACCAGCCACGGCCGGCCGCCGTCGATTACGCCGGCGCGATGATTTTCACGGCGGGCATCGGCCTGCTCCTCATGACGACGGTCGTCGAAAGCGGTTACGTGCTTTACGCCACGGGCGGCCTTGCGCTGCTGGCGCTGTTCTGGCGGTGGGAGCGCCGATTCGCTTCGCCGATGCTGCCTCTTGGTCTGCTGCGCAACCGCCCTGTCGTCTGGCTGAACGTGAACGGTTTTCTGTCGAACACGGCGCTGTTCGGGGCGGGCACCTATCTGCCGCTGTATCTGCAGGAGCATACTTTGAGGGGCCAGGAATGGGCGATCTTCCTGAGCGGCGTCGCCATGCTGGGGATGACCGCCGGCTGGATGTCCGCCTCGGTGCCCGCGGGCCGCTGGATCCTGAAGTACGGCTACCGCCCGCTCATCGTGATCGGCAACATCCTGCAGGTCGCCTCGGCCGCCCTGTTCCTGCTGCTGCTCGGCCGGTTCAACGACTTCTGGTTCGTCTTCGCCGCGACGATTCCGCTCGGTTTCGCGTTCGGCATGCTGTCGACGGTGTCGGTCATCGGGGTGCAGCAGCTCGTGGCGCCCGACCAGAAGGGCGTCTCGACGTCGCTGCAAATGTTCGCGCGGAACATCGGCACGGCGTTCGGCGTTACGCTGATGGGCGCGATGATCGCGCGGGCGCCGCAGGTGGCGGAAGGCTTCCGCTGGATTTTCCTGTATGGGACCGCCGGCAGCCTCGTGTCGCTGGCCACCGCGTTTTTCATCCAGGGCGAACGGCCGGCGAGGGAAGCGAACGCCGGCGCGTGAAGGCAAGGCCGCTTCGGCTGCTTTGGGCCGGGCGGCCGCTCTTTGTGTTCAGCGTCCGGATCGGAAGCGGGATTGCAATGGTCAGACGATGCCCCGGACGTTGCCGGATATATTTTTGTAATTGATTACAAACGTTCGGTTATTGCGCGCGCGCAAGCTGATCCATTATATTATACAGATAATACGCTTCATACATTGCGCGATGCATTTTGGAAGAAAAAGGGAGAGGACATTCATGAAAAAAACGGCGGTCATTCTGCTTGCGGCCCTGCTGGCGATCGCGGTCATCGGCTGCGGCTCGGGCGGCAATGACAAGAAACAGGCAGGATCGGGAGCGAAGGGCGTGAAAGTCATCGAGGTTCCCCTGACCGAAGAGGAATACGCCTTCGGCGTGGACAAGAATCAGCCGGAGCTGCTGGAGCAGGTCAACCAATTCATTGCCAAAATCAAGGAAGACGGAACGCTCGATGAAATCCTGAACCGTTATTTCGGCGACGGGGAGCCCCAGCCGGTCACCTCCGCGGAACTGGCCTCCGGCAAGGATCAACTGGTCGTCGCGACCAACGCGGCATTCGAGCCGTTCGAATATATGAAGGGCGACAAATATTACGGCGTCGACATGGAGCTCGCCGCGTTGCTCGCCGACCATCTGGGCAAGGAACTGGTTATCAGCAACATGGACTTCGACGCGGTGGTGCTGTCCGTGGGCCAGGGCAAGGCGGACATCGGCATGGCGGGTCTGACGATCCAGGAAGAGCGCAAACAGCACGTGAACTTCTCGGACAAATACTATGACGCCGCACAGTTGATCATCGTGAAGGCTTCCGATACCCGTTTCGACGACAGCAAGACGACCGCCGAAGTGGAAGCCGTGCTGGCCGGCCTGACGAAGGACACCAAGATCGGATTCCAGACCGGCACGACCGGACAATTCTATGTCGAAGGCGATGAAGACTGGGGATTCCCCGGACTGAACGTGACCGGCGTCGGTTACCGCAACGGCTCGCTGGCCGTACAGGATATGCTCAACGGCAATCTCGACCTGGTCATTATCGACGAGGCGCCGGCGAAGTTCATTGCGGCCGCCATCAACGAATTGCAATAAAGCGGGCAGGATGCGGACGCTCACGCATCCGGGCAAAGCTTGATCTCGACGATACTCCGCCTGCGGGCGGAGTATCTCCGCGTTCGGGGAGAGGATCATGGGGAATTTTGACAAAAAGCTGGAACGGTTCCGGGAGATCTTCATCGAGCATGACGGATACGTCAAGGTGCTGACCGGCCTGCAAAACACGATCTACATCGCGGTTGCGGGGCTGGCCATCGGCATCCTCATCGGTACGCTCATCGCCATCATCCGGGTGTCTCCCAAAAACAACGGATTGGCCAAAATGCTGGACGGCTTGTGCGTCTTTTATGTCGGATTGTTCCGGGGGACGCCGATCGTCGTGCAACTGCTCGTCGCCTACTATGTCATGCTGCCGCTCATCGGCGTCAATCTGCCCGCGCTGCAGGTGTGCGTGATCGTGTTCGGACTGAACAGCGCCGCTTATGTGTCGGAGATCATGCGGGGCGGCATCCTGTCCGTCGATCCCGGTCAGATGGAGGCGGGCCGGGCCCTCGGTCTGAACTACCGGGTCACCATGATGAAGATCGTCGTTCCGCAAGCCGTGAAGAACATCGTGCCGACGCTCGGCAACGAGTTCATTTCGCTGATCAAGGAAACGTCCGTCGTCAGCTTCGTCGGCGCGGCCGACTTGTACGTGGCCTTCAATTACATCGGCTCGAACAGTTACGAATTCATGGTGCCGTATCTCGTCATGGCCTTGATCTACATTGCCCTGGTTGCCGTCGCCGCGCTGATCATCAGGCAATTGGAAAGGAGCCTGAGAAAAAGTGATAGACGTCATTGATCTGAAGAAGACCTACGGCAAGCTGGACGTGCTGAAGGGGATTACGACCTCGATCAAGCCGGGCGAGAAGATCGCGATCATCGGACCTTCCGGAAGCGGCAAGAGCACCTTCCTCCGCTGCCTGAACCGGATGGAAGATCCGACGAGCGGCTTGATCATCTTCAACGGTCAGGGGATCATCGACCGGAAGGCGGACATTGACGCCCACCGCCGCCAGATGGGCATGGTGTTCCAGCATTTCAACCTGTTCAACAACAAGACCGTGCTCGAAAACATCATGCTGGCGCCGGTCTACCTGGCCTTGCGCGATCTCCGCAGGCTGAAATGGCGGAACCGGCTCACACGGCTGCGCAATCTGTTCCGAGGCGAGAAGCTGCCGCTCCACCCGATCGGCACCAGCAAGGCGCAGATCAAGGCCGAGGCGCGGGAGACGGCTCTGCGACTCTTGAAGCGCATCGGCCTCGAAGACAAGGCGCATGTGTATCCGTCCACCCTGTCCGGCGGGCAGAAGCAGCGGATCGCGATCGTCCGCGCGCTGGCGATGAATCCGAAGGTGATGCTGTTCGACGAGCCGACCTCGGCGCTCGATCCGGAGATGGTCGGCGAGGTGCTGGATCTGATCCGGCAACTGGCCGACGAGGGCATGACCATGGTGATCGTCACCCACGAGATGGGATTTGCCCGGGAAGTGGCGACGCGGGTGCTGTTCATGGACGGGGGGCACATCGTGGAGGACGACGCGCCGGAACGCATTTTCACGAATCCGCGGCATCCGAGAACGCAGGAGTTTCTGTCCAAGGTGTTGTGAATGCAAAAAAGCACGGTCTGCCTGGTCGGCCAAGGCGGATCGTGCTTTTCATGTACGCATGGCATGGGCGTCATGGATTCGGTGATAGTCCCGGGTGGGAGCCGGTTGCCCGCCTCTGCTCAATGGCGAGAAGGGCTGTAGCGTGGTATCCACGTTACAGCGTGCGGCAAGCCGCCTCGAGCGGGTCTGTAGCGTGGTATTCACGCTATGTTTGCGAAGTCCCTGCAACCTCTCGCTCGCGCGGGCGGCTGTCTTCGAGGAACTGTCGTCCGTATTCGCCGTGGGGATGGATCTGCGCATGTTCGGTCTGGATGGTGGCGTGCATGATTTTGTACTTGTCCTTCAGCATCTCGTTGATCGCGAGGATGACGCAGAACGGCTGGATGTCGGCCTTGATGAAGACGTGGGCGGTCAGGATGTTGTGGTCGGTCGAGATCGCCCAGAAATGCATTTCATGCACGTCCAGCACGCCTTCCACCTTCGCGATGTCCCGCCGGATTTCCTCCAGCTCGAATCCTTCCGGCACCGATTCCATCAGGACGCGGAATGACTGCCGGATGATTTTCACCCCGCCTCCGAAAATAATCCCGCCGATGATGATGCTGATGATCGGGTCGAACAGATGCCAGCCCGTGAAATAAATAAGCACCGCCGACACGATGACGCCGATCGAGCTGAGCATGTCGCCGATGAAATGCCAGAGCGCGCTCTTGATGTTCAGGTTGTTCTCTTCCTTCACGCTGCGGCTGAGGACGGCCGTCAGGACGATGTTGACGACGAGGCCGATGACGGCGATCGTCAGCATGATGCCGTAGTCGATCTCGGGCCGCGTCACGAACCGGCGCGCGCCTTCGATGAAGATGCCGACGGAGATGGCGCACAGCGCCAGGCCGTTCAGCAGCGCGGCGATCGTCTCGAACCGGAGGTAGCCGTAGGTGTACCTGGAGTTCGGCCTGCGCGAGGCGAGCTGCACCGCCAGCAGGCTGAGCCCGAGGGCGCCGACATCGGAGATCATGTGGGCGGAGTCGGACAGGAGCGCCAGCGATTTCGAGACGATGCCGCCGGTGACTTCGACGATCGTGAAGAAAAGGGTGAGACCCAGCACAATCCACAGGGTGCGCCGGGATGCCGCCTGTTCCTTGACGTGCGCGAGATGGTGGAAATCGCCCAAGAGGCCGCCTCCTTCGGCGCAAGGCGTGTTCGTGCGCCCGTTACTCTACATTTAGTATATGCCCGGCTTGCGGGAGAGCGCAAATGATCGACACGGCGATTGCCGAAAGCCTTCACCCCGAGACTCCGAGGACGATGACGCCGGCCGTGATGAGACAGGAGGATAGCAGCCGCCGCATGCCTCCCGACTCCTTCAATACGGCGATGCCGAGCGCCGCGCCGAAGACGGTGCCGATCTCGCGCATCGGCGCGAGCACCGCGACGGACGCGAGGGAGAGGGCGAACAGGAACAGCAGGTAGCCCGACGGCATCAGCGCCCCGCCGAGCAGCATCGTCCACTTGCGCTGCCGCACTTCCGCCTTGACGCGGCCGGATCGGAGGACGGCCGGCAGCAGCACGAGCGCGTTGCCGATGTTCGTCGCTTCGATCAGGACGACGGGCGTGACGTGGTTCAGCGCGATTTTGTCCGTGACGATATAGGCGGCGACGCTGAGGCCGACCGCGAGCGCGAGCAGCGGCGCCTTGCGGTTTCCGGCGCCGGGGCGGCGCGGCAAGGTTTCGCTGAGCAGCGCGATGCCGGCAATAATCGCCAGGACGCCGAGCCATCCCCACAGCGTCAGCGGCTCGCCCAGCAGCAGGACGCCGGCGAGCGGCACAAGCAGCGGGCTGGTGCCGCGCATGATCGGATAGACCTGCGACAGATCGCCCGCTTCATAGGCGGCGGCCAATAGATGCATGTACAGGCCGTGCAGCAGCACCGACAGCACCAGGAACAGCCAGCCGGACGCCGTCAGCTCCGTCCGTGCCAGGTCGTGCCAGGTCCATGGCAGGTAGAGCAGCGCGGAGACGGACTGCGCGGCCCACAGGAACGTTTTCTTGTCGCCGCTGCGCTTCGTGAGAAGGTTCCAGACCGCGTGCAGAAACCCCGAAGCGAGCACGAGCAGGACGGCGGCCGCGCTCACGGGCGGAGACCTTCCCGCCGCAGCCGGACGTCCGCCGCCGCCTGGCGGGCGGGGAGCCCGTCGCAGCGCGCGAATTCGCGGATGACCGGAGCGATGTCGCGCAGCGCGCCTTCGCTCGATCGCCCGACGGTGGATACTTTCATCGTGTCCCGCGCGGTCACGCCGGGATATGCGCGCGCGAAGCGGTTCGTCGGCAGAACGGCGGCGAGCCCCGCTTCAAGCCGCTCCCGCTTCTCCGGCACGCGGTATATGAGCCGCATGTCACAACCTCCGTCTCCTACGGAAAATAGAAAAGCCGACTCAGGCAGGGGGTTATACCTGACCGGCTCATTCGACCGGTATTCAGCCCGCAGGCATAACGCCGAATGGCGTTTGCCCAGCGGAACGCTCACCGCCGGAGTCAAACGCCTGATCGATGGTGATGGATGCGGGCATTTTCGGATTTGGAACACCAAATCGCCATCATCGCCGATTACGCCTTCCGAAATCGGTGGGCCGTATGATGGCTCCATTTCCGAAAAATTGTAATGCATGCATTCCGCCACTCAGGTCAATCAAACCGGTACGTCCAGAACCGCTCGGTTCCGAACCGCTCTTCCAGCTCGCGGGAAATCTTCTTCCCGCCGTCCGATATGCCGGGCACGTAGAATTGGGAGCGGTGCGCCCGGATCGAAGCGAACTTCTGCTTCAGGTACGGCCGGACATTGCGGATGACGTCCGGCTTCCCGAGCGCCTGCTCGCAGCCGTGCGAGAAAGCGATGGCGTGCACGACCGGCCGCTCGCCGCGCGGTATCCGCCCGATTACGCGGACGACGGCCGCGCCGCAGGCGTCGTGGTCCGGATGGACGCTGAATCCCGGATAGAAGGTGATGACGAGCTCGGGTTTCACCTCGCGCACTACCGCGCCGATCCGCTCGTCGAGCAGGTCGGGATCTTCGAATTCGATCGTCTTGTCCATGAAGCCGAGCAGCCTGAGGTCCCGGATGCCGATGGCCTGGCAGGACGCTTCCAGCTCCCGCCGGCGAAACCCGGGCAGCGTCTCGCGGTTTGCGAACGGCGGAAACCCCATGTTCCGGCCCATCTCGCCGAGCGTCAGGCAGGCGTAGGCGACTTCGGCGCCGGAGGCGGCGTACATGGCCAGCGTCCCGGATACGCCGAACGATTCGTCGTCGGGATGCGGGAACACGGCGAGAACGCGTTTTTCCATGCTCAAGGCAGGTCCTCCTCTCAGAACGGACTCGGAGACAACTGCAGCGCGACGGCCAGCTTGCCTTCGGCGTTGTGGCCGGCCAGCAGGAGCCGTTCGGTCTCCATCTCCTCGTAATGCGTCAGCCCTTCGCAATAGACCCATCCGTGCGCCATCTTCAGTCCGACGCGGTACGGGCCGCCGCCGGAGATCGAACCCCGCTCGTACCGGATGACGGCGTTCTTCACGAACGCCGATGACGGATGCCTGCTGCTGTCGTGATGGGCTGCGTAAGCGCCGGTCGTCGACTCGAGGTGAAGGTAGAGATCGCGCCCCTTCAAAGCTTCGAGCCGGGCTTGAACCGTTTCGGCGTCGATTGGGATCATGTCGGCACCTCCCTGCGCAAAAGACCGCCCGCCCCTGCTGAACCTGAAACGGGACGGCCGTCAAATCATGGTATTGACAGGGTACCACTCCGGAAGGCCTCAAATCAACGACATCCGCACATTTTGGACGAGGCGGGGGTGTATATCCAGGAGAGAGTTGTCTCCATGGCATATGATGCAGCAACACCGGGTGGAAGGGGAGCGATGCCGATGAGTGCGGGAACCGGCAGGACGCTGGCGAACAAATGGGCGAAGACGGCGGCGCTCAGGTCGCATCCGGGAATCGCTCCGCACATTCCGGAGACGCGGCTGTTCACGGAGGCCAACCTTCGCCGGATGCTGGCGCAATACGGATGCGTCGTCATCAAGCCGCAGCGCGGCACCGGCGGCCTCGGCGTCGCCAAGATTGCGCGCGGCGGAAGCGGATATCTCCTCACCGTCGGCGCCTCGAAGCGCCCGTACCGCTCGTTCGCGGGGCTGCTCAAGGCGCTGCGGCGGCTCAGGCGGGGGCGCGCCTACCTGATCCAGCGCTGCATTTCGCTTGCGACGATCGGCGGACGGCCGATCGACTACCGCGTGAAAATCGTCAAGCAGAACGGCGTCTGGACGATCCGGGCGATCGTCGGCCGGCTGGCGCGCAGGGGGCTGTTCGTGACGAACCTGTGCCGCGGAGGCACGCAACTGCCCGCTTCCGTCGGCATTAGCCGCTCGCTGTCGCCGCGGCTGGCCGCGGCCAAGAAACGGCAGATGCGGTCTCTCACGTACACGGCGACGGCCGTGCTGGAACAGCGGTTTCCCGGAATCGGCCAGCTCGGGTTCGATTACGGTCTGGACCGTTCGGGGAAGATCTGGATTTTCGAAGTGAACACGCGGCCGCATTAAGCGTGATGCGGGATAATTAACGGGGTTAATAGGAAATGGTGATCCGGAAACCGAAATGCATCAAACTTTTTTATAAGGCGGTCCGCCGAAAACGCTGTGTATAACTCTATCCACAACATCCCTATGGAAACGGCGCATTTTTCGACGTCTGCCCACAAGAAGCGCACAATTCATACACAGTCCGCTGTGGATATCCGGATCGCTTGTTCCGCCGGAATCGGACATGCTAAGATGTTGGTGACACAAGGTTGAAAGGATGACCCCGCATGAACAAGCTTCCGGACGAACTGCTGCTCGAAGCGTACTATACGGCGGTCGAACAGAAACTTGATCCCGCCTTCATCCGCATGCTCGCGGCGGAACTGTCCCGGCGCAAGCTGAAGCCCGCTTCGGTCCGGATGGGCGCGTGAAGGAGCCGGGCTTCACGGCCACAGGACGATCGTGACTTCGCCGTCGGATCCGCAGGCAGCGCAGCGGACCGTGTGAATACAGATCATGTCTTCCACCGAGCCGCGCATGCGGCTTTCTTCGTGCCCGGGCTCGTACGGCGCGTACGGCCCGAGCGCGTCGGCGGCCCGCCCGGCGTCCCCGGCGGCGCGGCCGCAGCGGGGACAGTCGAAGACGAGCGGCACGAGGCCGTTGCACACGGGACAGATCGGCGGCATGGCCATCACCCCCGCCGCATAGGATGTCCAGCCGTCAAAATTTCATATTGCTGCTGTGGCCCGGGGACAGCTTCGCGTTCGGGTCGATGTACACTTTCGCGTTGTTGATCGCGGTCGGCGCTTCCCCGAAACCGACGGCGATCAGCTTCAGCTTGCCGGGGTAGGTGACGATGTCGCCCGCGGCGAAAATGCCCGGAACGGACGTCTCCATGCGCGAGTCGACGACGATCGAACCGGCTTCGATTTTGAGCCCCCATTCCTCGATCGGACCGAGCGAGGAGACGAAGCCGAAGCTGACGATGACCTCGTCGACCTCATGCTCCGTCGTGTCGCCCGCGCGGCCTTGTTTCAGCGTGACGCGCTCGATGCGCTCTTCGCCGGAGACCGCTGTGATCTCGGCCGGCGTGACGATCTTCACGCTCGACGCCTTCAGCTTCTCGACGCTGTGCTCATGGGCCCGGAATTTGTCCCGGCGATGCACCAGCGCGACGGAAGCCGCGATCGGCTCGAGCATGAGCGCCCAGTCGACGGCCGAGTCGCCGCCGCCGCTGATCAGGACGCGTTTGCCCCTGAACTTCTCCATGTCGTTCACAAAATAATGCAGGTTGACGCCTTCGTACTTCTCCGCTCCCGGCAGTTCCAGCTTCCGCGGTTCGAACGCGCCCACGCCCGCGGTGATGATGACGGCGCGCGCATGGTGCACGGTCTTGTCGGTGGTCACTTCGAACAGCCGTTCCTCGATTTTTCTCACGCCGAGCACTTTTTCTTCCAGACGGATCTCCGGCTTGAACAGGTCGAGCTGCTCGCGCAGCCGGTCGACGAGTTCCTGGGCCTTCACCCGCGGAAAGCCCGCCACGTCGAAAATTTCTTTCTCCGGGTACAACGCAGAGAGCTGTCCGCCGAGCTGCGGCATGCTCTCGATGATCTTCACCGACGCCTGCCGCATGCCGCCGTAAAACGCGGCGAACATGCCGACGGGACCGCCTCCGACGATGACGATGTCGGTCAGATTGGTGTGGGTTTGCTGAGACATCAAGGGCACCTCCAGGTTGATGGGATAAATTCGACATCTCCTCGGTCATTTCTACATTATACCTTTTCACGCGCTCCGCGTCTGTCGTTTTTGTACGGAGTTCTAAAAGAATTCGTAGGTTTTGCTCTTGAACTTTTTCTGAAAACTGCTATCATTTTCAATGTATGTTACGGGTATTGTGTCCGATATCTGTTCGAGCGCATACATGATGGCGTTTGAATTGACGCAAGCTAGGCAAGAAACCCTCGATGGCCGGTCTTGTTTGTGTGATTTTTCACAATATCCCGGTAATGATCAACGACCAAGAATGGAAGGGATCCCAACATGAGCAGCATTCCGAAAATCGTCATTCTCGGGGCCGGGTACGGGGGCGTCATGACGGCGCTTCGCCTGCAGAAGCAACTCAACTACAACGAAGCGGACGTGACGCTTGTCAACAAGCACGATTACCATTATATTACGACCCACCTGCACATGCCGGCGGCAGGAACGGACAGTCCTGAGAACGCGCGCGTCAGCATCTCGAAACTGATCGACGAATTCAAGATCGATTTCGTGAAATCGACGGTCGTGCAGATTCGGCCGCAAGACCGCAAGGTGATCCTGGAGGACGGCACGCTGTCTTACGACTACCTCGTGATCGGCGTCGGCGGGGAGCCGGAGACGTTCGGCATTCCGGGGCTGAAGGAGCATGCGCTCAACATCCGGAGCATCAACTCCGTGCGCCTGATCCGCGAACATATCGAGTATCAGTTCGCGAAGTACAAGCGCGAGCCGCACCGCACCGACTATCTGACGTTCATCGTCGGCGGCGCGGGCTTCACCGGCATCGAGTTCGTCGGCGAACTGGCCGACCGCATCCCGCAGCTCTGCCGCGAATTCGACGTTGACCCGCAGCTTGTCAAGCTGATCAACATCGAGGCGGCGCCGACCGCGCTGCCGGGCTTCGATCCGGAGCTCGTCGAGTACGCGATGGATGTGCTGCGGAGGAAGGGCGTCACCTTCCGGATCGGCACGCCGATCAAGGAATGCAAGCCGGACGGCGTCGTCGTCGGCGAAGGCGAGGAGATCAAGGCGCAGACGGTCATCTGGACCGGCGGCGTCCGCGGCAACCGGCTGATCGAGGAAGCCGGCTTCGAGACGATGCGCGGCCGCGTGAAGGTCGACGAATATTTGCGCGCGCCGGGACATGACAACGTCTATATCGTCGGCGACAACTCGCTCGTGTTCAACGAAGAGGGCCGCCCGTACCCGCCGACGGCGCAGATCGCCATGCAGCAAGGCGTGGCCGTCGCGCACAACCTGGTCGCGTCCATCCGCAACCAGGCGCTGAAGAAATTCGAGTTCAAGAGCAAGGGCACGGTCGCATCGCTCGGCAAGGGCGAAGCCATCGGCATCGCCTTTGGCAAGAAATACAAAGGCTGGACGGCGGCATGGCTGAAGAAACTCATTGACCTGCGCTACCTGTTCATCATCGGCGGCATTCCGCTCGTCCTGCGCAAAGGGAAATTCCTCTGATGCGGCACTGCAGCGTACAAGTGCGGGGACTGCTGACCCGGGACGAGCTCGACCGCTACAACGCGCTCATGGAAGTCGGCTCCTTCCTGGAATCGCAGGGGCGTTACGACCTGGCTTATACGGTGCAGCGAGAGGTGGATCTGCTCATTCAGCCCGCGATCGAGCGGCTGAAGGCGAAAAGCCGCGAGCGCGACCGGATGACGGCGGAATATATGGCGGCGAAAAAAACGGAAGCGGAAGACGCGGCTGCGGACGGAACGTCGGACGTCGGGGCGGAAGACGACGAGTAATGCGGCCGGAATGCTTCGGAATACAGGAAAGCCGGTCAGGATGTTCATCCTGGCCGGCTTTTTGCTGCGCCGATCATATGTTCAGCAGCCCGCCGAGCTTGTCCGGCGTCAACAGGTTGCCGACGTAGAAGTCGCCGAACTCGCCGAAGCGCGCGCTCACCTCGTCGAAACGCATCTCGTAGACCAGCTTTTTGAACTGGATCGGATCGTCGGCGAACAGCGTGACGCCCCACTCCCACAGATCGAAACCGACCGAACCGGTGATGATCTGCCGGACCTTGCCGGCGTATTTGCGGCCGGTCATGCCGTGGGAGCGCATCATTTCGCGCCGCTCGTCGAGGGGGAGCACGTACCAGTTGTCATTGCCCTGGCGGCGCTTGTTCATCGGGTAGAAGCAGATGTGCCGGGTCTTCGGCAGAATCGGCTTGAGGCGGGCGACAACTTCCGGATTCTGCATCGGGTCGGTTCCCGGCTGCGCCATATAGTTGCTCAGTTCCACGACGCTGACGTAGGAATACGCGGGGAGCGTATATTCGGCGAAAGCCGATTTGTTGAACGCCGTCTCCAGCTCCTGCAGCTCGTCCAGCGTCTCGCGCAGATGCATGAACAGGATGTCGGCTTTCTGGCCGACGATCGCGTAGACGGCCGTGCTGCCGGTCTTCGCCGCTTCGGCCGCCGCCCATTCCTCGATCATGCGGCGCAGTTCGCCTGTCGCCTGCTCTCGCTCGGCAGCGTCGGCCTGTTTCCACGCCGTCCAGTCGATGGTGCGGAAATCGTGCAGCGCGAACCAGCCTTCGAGCGTTTGAGCCGCTTCGCTCATGGGAATCCTCCTTCGGGTCCTCGACTCTGTCGACCCCATTGTACCCGAATGGTGAGACGGGGGGCAAATGACGGTCTTGTGACAAAGCGGTTCCGAAATTGACTCGCGCGGGCGCTTCCACTAAACTACTCTAGAGAAACGGTACTGCTTTGGGAAGGGGCTTGCTTCCGACATGCTGCAAGTGATCGTGCTGTTGCTTTTGTTCTTCGTGATGATTTTCGGCATCGGCTTCATTCTGAACATGCTGATCAAGACGACCTGGTTTCCGATCGGGCTGTTCCTGGTCGTCGGCGTGCCGCTGGGCATGTACTTCACCTGGGATGATAAGAAGCCGTTCATGGACAATCTGACCGGCTACTCCCTGGTCGACATTTCGGTGGCGCTCGCGGGTCTCGCCGGCGCGTATGCCAGCGGCTGGACGATCCGCAAGCTGCGCCAGGGCGGATACAAAATGTTCTAACCGGCACCGGAGACGGCAGAGCCATACTAAGACGGAAACCAGATTCCGTCGAGGTGAGGGCGATGCCGTTTCTTCATGTGAACGGGACGGACATCCATTGTCACGCCACTGGCCGCGGACCGGCCGTCGTCATGGTGCACCCGCCGTTCATCGGAAGCTCCGTCTTCAATTATCTGAAGCATGATCTGTCCCGGGATCACCGCGTCGTCGTGTTTGACGTCCGCGGGCACGGGCACAGTCCGCCGGGCGATGCGACGGTTACGATTCCGATCATCGCGGAGGACATCCGGCAGCTTATGGACCGGCTGGACATCGAGTCGGCCTATGCGTGCGGCTATTCGTGCGGCGCCATGCCGGTGCTCGAGGCGCTGCAGAGCGCTCCCGGCCGGTTTCGCGGCGCCGTGCTGCTGTCCGGCATGAGCGAGCTGTCCGAGAGGTTGAGCCGGATGCAGATGCGGGCCGGCGCGATGCTGAGCGGCGTGGCCCGGGAGGCGGTCGTCGTGCCGGTCGCGCTCGGCAACGCGGACAGCCGGACGACGTTCGGCGTGCTCCATGAAGAGGGCAAGCTCGGCGATGCGCGGCGCTGCCGGGAATATGCGGAGAGCTGCCTGCGATACAGTTGCACCGGGCGGCTCTCCCGCATCGACCATCCCGTGCTGCTGCTCAGCGGCGCGGAGGATCAGACGGGCTGCGCCCATGCGCGCATGCTGCACGGTCGGCTGCGGGAGTCGGAGTGGTACAAGATCCGGGGGGCGGGCCACCACCTGCCGACGAAGGCGCCGGATCGGACGAGCGCCGTCATCCGCGCCTGGATCGCGAAGCTGGAAGGCCGGGACGCGGCTTCGGCGTTCGCCGGGCTGGACGGCCTGGCGGGCGAGCTCGTGGCGGACGAGGCGGATGCGGCGGCTCGGGAAGGGGAGCGGCTGTGAGAAGGGGCGCATGCGTAAAGGAGATAAGCGTGGGAGGGAGTGCGCGCACGGACTGGAGCGGGCCGACTCGCGGGAGCTGGAATAAGGTTGCCGCACGGGAGGAGTCGACTCGCGGGAGCTGGAATAAGGTTGCCGCACGGGAGCGGAGTCGACTCGCGGGAGCCGGAGCAAGGTCGGCGCACGGGAGGGAGTCGACTCGCGGGAGCTGGAATAAGGTTGCCGCACGGGAGGGAGTCGACTCGCGGGAGCTGGAATAAGGTTGCCGCACGGGAGGGAGTCGACTCGCGGGAGCCGGAGCAAGGTCGGCGCACGGGAGGGAGTCGACTCGCGGGAGCCGGAGCAAGGTTGCCGCACGGGAGGGAGTCGACTCGCGGGAGCCGGAGCAAGGTCGGCGCACGGGAGCGGTGCAGACAAGCGGGGGTGCAGGCGTGCGGCAACAGGGGCGGGGCTGATTTTGGGTCGGCGGCCGCTCTTTTTTATGCGTGAATGTTGGTGGATGGCGCGGACCGTGATCATCCCCCATCCCGCGGTCGACTTGGATCTGCGAGCGATGTCGTTTTGTGCTAGAATAGGATCACGAGATTTCCCGGGATGGAGCTGGATGGCAGCATGCGGATCGAACATGCGCATCAATTCACCGAGCATCATCGCTATGTCGTCTATCGCGATTTCTCGATGAGCCCGCTGGACATGAAGACGCTCAGCCTGATCTATCAACCGATGATCGGGGCGCCTGCCGTCGCGCTGTATCTCTTGCTCTACCATCAGATCGACGAGACGCGTACCGGATATTCGCGGCCGGACGCGCAGCGCGGGCTGCTGCTCGGCCTCGGCGCCGGGCTCGGCGAGACCGGCCGGCGTTTTCTGATCGATCAGACCTCCCGGCTCGAAGCCGTCGGATTGCTGCAGACGCATCGGATCGCGCCGCCGGGCGGGGACGACATCCTGTACGAGTACGCGCTGGTGAGACCGCTCGAGCCGGCCGAATTTTTCACGAATCCGCATTTCACCTTGCTGCTCCGGGACAAGATTGGCAAATATGCCGTCATCGCGCTGCGCGAGCAGTTCGAGTCGCCGGCTCCGGAGGAGCTGGATCACGCCGGGCTGGAGCGGGAAGACCTGTCGGTTCCGTTCTTCGAAATCTTCCGCGTGCAGCCGCACAGCGCGGACGCCGAGCTGGAGCAGGCGCTGGCGGAACTGGCGACGACACGCGAGCCTGCGCCTGCTCCGCTGCCCGAGCCGTCGGCGGGCATCGCGTACGGCGAGCTGATCAGCGGGTTCCCCCGCAGCTCCGAGAACCGGCCGTTCGTCGAGCGGCTCCGAACGGACAAGAACGGGATGGCGATCGTCAATTACGTCGCTTACAAATATGACCTCGACGCCGAGGACATGCGGCGGCTGCTGGACGAGCCCGGCGTCTTCTCGCCGGAAGGCGCGCTCCTCTTCGACGAGCTGCAGCGGCGCGCCAGCTTGTTCTACCGGCAGAACCGCAGGCTGGAGGAGGAGCGGAACCGGATCGCGGCGCGGAGCGCGGTGTTCGGCGGCGCGCCGGGTGAAGCGGCCGAAGACGATCCGCCGGAGGAAGTGCCGGTGCCGGAGGACGATTATTTGCCCGTGCCCAAATCGATGGAGGGACGCTGCGACATCGCGCAGTACAACTTCCTGATGCGCAACGAGCCTCACACCCGCTTCCTGAAACGGTTCTTCCCGGGCGCCGTTCCCGCCTGGCTGGACCGGGCGTTCGAGCGCATCGACCTCCACTACCGGATGCCGCGCGAAGTGATCAACGTGCTCATCCATTACCTCCTCGGCATGAGCGGAACGCAGCGGCTGTCGGGCGACTTCATCGACAAGGTGGCCTCGAACATGCTCGCCCGCGGCGTCGATACTTACGAGAAGGCGATCCGGTATGTCCGCGAGCAGGAGAAGCTCGAGCAACGGATGAAGGAAGCGGAGCGCCGCACGCAAGGCACGCAAGGCGCGCCGGGGGCGCCGGGGGCTCAGACGCAAGGCCGCGTCTGGCGCGACCGCGGCGGCCGGAGCGGCGGATCGCGCAAGCCGGCGATTCCGATCGTCGAGCAGCGGACGGGCGGCCGGCAGCTTACGCCGGAGGAACTGGCGGAGGCGCTCCGGCTGGCAAGCGAGTTGGAACGCGAGTCGTAACTAGCTGCGACCCGCAACAGGGCGCGACCCGCAACAGGCTGCGACCCGCAACAAGGGAGGGGCAAACCGATGGAATCGCTGGGGGAACTCATCAAGCGGTGGCCGCTGGGCGCCGGAATGCACGCCGAAGCGGAGCGGCATCTGGACGCGCTGCTGGAGGAGCCGGCCGTCCGCGAACTCAAGGAGCGCCATCCGGAACTGACGAGACGCGATCTGCGCATCAACCTGAACCGGATCTATCAATATGTACAAGAACAGCGCAACTGCGCCGCATGTCCCGGCCTCGACCGGTGCCCGAACGACATCGAAGGGTACTACACGGTGCTTGAGTGCGAGACGCAGAACGACAAGGCGCAACTGTACGACCGCAAGGCCGCCTGCGGCCTGCTCCGGGCGCGCCAGGCCGAGCAGCAGTTGCGCAGCCGGGTGCGGAGCTTCTACATCGACGAAGCGGCGCTCGGCGGTTCGTTCTCGCCGACCGAGATGATCACGATCGAGCCCGAGCGTGCGGACGCCGTGAATCAACTGCTTAAATATATCAAGACGACGCGGGAGAACGGCCTGCAGAAGCGCGGACTGTACCTGGTCGGTCCGTTCGGCACGGGCAAGACGTATCTCATGTGCTACATGCTGCACGAGCTGGCGAAGAGCGGGCTGTCCGGCGTCATCGTCTACGTCCCGGAATTCGTCGAGGACGTGAAGTCGATGCTGGACGAACCGGCCCGGCTGCGCGAGACGATCGAGCTGATGAAGCAGACCGACCTGCTCGTCTTTGACGACATCGGCGCCGAAAACCTCAGCCCCTGGGTGCGCGACCATGTGATGGGCACGATTCTGAACTACCGCATGAACCGGAAGCCGACTTTTTACACCTCCAACCATGACCTGGACGCGCTGGAGCGGCATTTCAGCTTCACGAACAAGGACGGCGAGGAAGCGCACAAAGGGCAGCGGCTGATGGACCGGATCCGCCCGTTCGTCGACCGGCTGTGGATCGGCGGCGGGAACAAGCGCGGCCTCGCCTGAACGCCATCTTAAGATTGCATGGTTGTTCCGGCCTCTCCGGAGATGGTAAGATGCGGAAAGATGACAAAAAGGATGCGTGCGGTCGCGCGCCGTGTCCGGAGAGGAGGGAACGTTTTCCCATGAGCAAACATCGTGTCGTTGTGGCCGGTTGCGGGGCCATGTCCCGGCTGTGGCTGGATTACGCGCAGTCCCGCGAGACGGTCGAAATCGCCGCGCTCGTGGATCTGTATGAAGAGGCGGCGCGAAGGAGAGCAGCCGAGCGCGGGCTGGATGTCCCGATTTTCACCGATCTTGCGGAAGCGCTCTCGAAGGTGGACGCCGATCTCGTGTTCGATATCACGATCCCGGCCAGCCACAAGGCGGTCGTCACGACGGCGCTCGCCGCCGGATGCCATGTGTTCGGCGAGAAGCCGATGGCCGAGTCGATGAAGGACGCCAGGGAAATCGTCCGCGTGGCGGAAGGGACGGGGAAACGGTACGCGGTCATGCAGAACCGCCGGTACAACCCGCAGATCCGCGCCCTGCGGGATCTGGTCGCCGCCGGCACGATCGGCAAGGTCGGCTCGATTCACGCCGATTTCTTCGTCGGTCCGCATTTCGGAGGCTTTCGCGACGCGATGGAAAGCCCGCTTATCGTCGACATGGCGATCCACACATTCGACCAGGCCCGCTTCATCAGCGGGGCGGATCCGGTCTCGGTGTACTGCCATGAGTACAATCCGCCGGGCTCGTGGTATCAGGGGAACGCTTCGGCGGTGTGCATTTTCGAAATGAGCGACGGGTCGATCTTCACGTATCGCGGCTCCTGGTGCGCGGAAGGGTTCCCGACGTCGTGGGAGGCGGACTGGCGCGTCATCGGCAGCCGCGGCACGGCGCGCTGGGACGGAAGCTCGATGCCGGAGGCGGAGGTCGTGGACGAGGCGGCGGAGCCCGGCTTCATCCGGCCCGTGCGCCGGGTGGAAGCGCCGGCACGCTGGAACGGCCGGGAAGGCCATGCCGGCTGCCTCGACGAAATGTTCGCCGCGCTCGAGGAAGGGCGGCCGGCCGAGACCGACTGCACCGACAACATCAAGAGCATGGCGATGGTGTTCGGCGCGATCGAGAGCGCCAGGACCGGACGCAAGGTCATGCTCGATACGCTGTGATCCGGGACAGGGTCCGCCCGCGGGTTTCGCCGCCTGCGGGCGGCCGTTTGTTTTTATCAGCGCAATTTATTGATTCAATAAGAACTAACAAAAAATAGGTTGACGCCCGGCAGGCGACCTGCTATTATGCTTCTATAACCCGACTAAACATGTAGGAATAATCATTTAGTGACCGGTCGGCCGGAACAAATGATGCCTCGCCACAGCATCACGCTGCGCCATAAGTCGGTACAGATCTGGAAGGGACGGCCGTCCGGCCGCCCATTTACGGGGGAGTGTCGAGAATGAAATCATGGAACAAGATTTCCCGGACGCTGATCTTCATCGCCATCATTGCCCTGCTCACCGCTTGCGGCTCGGGCGGGGGCAAAGGCGGCAATGGCGGAAACGGCGGAAGCGCAAGTTCGAGCAACGGTCAGTCGACCGCTTCCGGTTCCGGTGATGCGTCTTCCGATAAGAAGCAAGAATCGCTGCCGCCGGTTGAGCTGCTGAATGTCTCCTACGACCCGACGCGCGAACTGTATGAAGCGTACAACAAACTGTTCACCGAACACTGGCTGAACGAGAAAGGTCAAAAAGTGACGGTCAAGCAGTCGCACGGCGGTTCCGGCAAGCAGGCCCGGTCCGTCATCGACGGCCTGGAAGCCGACGTCGTGACGCTGGCGCTGGGTTTTGATATCGACGCCATCGTCGACGCGGGATTGATCTCGGAAGACTGGCAGTCGCAATTCGAGCTGAACAGCTCGCCGTACACGTCGACGATCGTTTTCCTCGTGCGCGAAGGCAATCCGAAAGGGATCAAGGACTGGGACGACCTGATCAAAGACGGCATCGAAGTCATCACGCCGAACCCGAAGACGTCCGGCGGCGCGCGCTGGAACTACCTCGCCGCATGGGGCTACGCGCTGCGGAAGAACGGCGGCGACGAAGCGGCCGCGCGGGAATTCGTGAAGGAACTGTTCAGGCATGTGCCGGTGCTCGACTCCGGGGCGCGCGGTGCGACGACGACGTTCGTCGAGCGTGAGATCGGCGACGTGCTGCTCGCGTGGGAGAACGAGGCGTTCCTCGCGCTGAAGGAATTCGGCGAAGACAAGTTCGACATCGTGACGCCTTCGCTCAGCATCCTCGCCGAGCCGCCGGTCGCCATCGTCGACAAGGTGGTCGACAAGCGGGGCACGCGGGAAATTGCCGAAGCCTACCTGCAATATCTGTACAGCGAAGAAGCGCAAAAAGTGATCGGCGAGAACTTCTACCGCCCGACGCTGCCGTCCGTGGCCGAACAGTTCAAGGACCAGTTCGTCGACGTGGAACTTTTGACGATCGACAACGATTTCGGCAGTTGGCGCGAGGCGCAGGAGAAACATTTCTCCGACGGAGGCATTTTCGACCAGATCTACACGCCGGGTTCCTGATGCCCGGATGATTTGAACAGCCGTAATCGGACGGGGAGCTGACTTCACATGAAAGGTTCCGGAAAGGCCAGCGTGCTGCCGGGATTCGGGCTGTCGCTCGGATTCGCCATTCTGTATCTGAGCCTGATCGTGATCATTCCGCTGGCCAGCGTCCTGATCAAGACGGCCGATATGAGCCTTGCGGAGTTCTGGGCGGCCGTGACGAACGCCCGCGTGCTCGCGGCGTACAAATTGAGTTTCCTGACCGCATTTCTGGCGGCCGCGGTCAATGCCGTGTTCGGCCTGCTGGTCGCCTGGGTGCTCGTCCGCTACCGGTTTCCGGGCAAACGGCTCGTCGACAGCATCATCGACCTGCCGTTCGCCCTGCCGACCGCGGTCGCGGGCATCGCGCTGACCACGATCTACGCGCCGACCGGATGGGTCGGATCGCTCTTCAAACCGCTGGGACTGAAAATCGCGTACACCCCGATCGGCATTACGATCGCGCTGATCTTCATCGGTCTGCCGTTCGTCGTGCGAACGGTTCAGCCGGTGCTCCAGGATCTCGAGAAGGACGTGGAGGAAGCGGCCGTCATGCTCGGCGCGTATCGTTGGCGGACGTTCCGCCGGGTCATCCTGCCCGAGCTGATCGCGCCGCTGCTCACCGGCTTCGCGCTGGCGTTCGCCCGCGGTATCGGCGAATACGGATCGGTCGTCTTCATCTCCGGCAACATGCCGCTCAAGACGGAGATCGCGCCGCTGCTCATCATGACGAAGCTCGAGCAGTTCGACTACGCCGGCGCGACGGCGATCGCGCTCGTCATGCTCGTGATCTCGTTCGCCTTGCTGCTGCTCATCAACTACATGCAGTGGCGGTACAGCCGCCGCGTGCAGGCGGGTTAAGGAGGGATCGCCATGGCTGGCGCCATTCACGCACAATTGTCGGACGCGGCTTCCGACCGGCCCGCGCACGTGACGGAGCGGAGGGGCGTGCGGATCGCGCTGATCACCGTCGCGCTGCTGTTCCTGGCGCTCGTCATTCTGCTGCCGCTCGCCTCCGTCATCGTCGAGGCGTTGTCGCAAGGCTGGCGCGTCTACGTCGAGTCGATCGCGGAGAAGGACGCCGTCTCGGCGCTCAGGCTCACGCTGGTCACCGCGGCCATCGCCGTCCCGCTGAACACGATTTTCGGCGTCGCGGCGGCCTGGGCCATCGCGAAGTTCAGCTTCAGGGGCAAGAACGTGCTGATCACGCTGATCGATCTGCCGTTCGCCGTATCCCCGGTCATCTCGGGTCTGATCTTCGTGCTGCTGTTCGGCGCGCAAGGGCTGCTCGGTCCGTGGCTCGCGGCGCACGACATCAAAATCATTTTCGCGCTGCCGGGCATCGTGCTCGCCACGATCTTCGTCACGTTCCCGTTCGTGGCGCGGGAGCTGATCCCGCTCATGCAAGCGCAAGGCGTGCAGGAAGAAGAAGCGGCGGCGACGCTGGGCGCGAAGGGCTGGCAGATTTTCTGGCGCGTGACGCTGCCGAACATCAAGTGGGGGCTGCTGTACGGGATCATCCTGTGCAACGCGCGGGCGATGGGCGAATTCGGCGCCGTGTCCGTCGTCTCGGGGCATATCCGCGGACAGACGAACACGCTGCCGCTGCAGGTCGAGATCCTGTACAACGAATACCAGTTCACCGCGTCGTTCGCCGTCGCCTCGCTGCTCGTGCTGCTCGCGCTCGTGACGCTGATCGTCAAGTCCATCGTCGAGTGGAAGTCCGAACAGCGGACGGTCGGATCGGAAGGAGGGACCGGATAACATGCGGATCGAAGTGCGGAATGTGACGAAGCGTTTCGGCAGCCTGAAAGCGGTCGACAATGTCAGCTTCACGATCGAGGAGGGCAAGCTGATCGGCCTGCTCGGCCCGAGCGGCGGCGGCAAGTCGACGCTGCTCCGGATGCTGGCCGGGCTCGAGACGCCGGACGAAGGCGACATCATCCTGGACGGCAAGCGGGTCAACGACGTGCCGCCGCAGAAGCGGGGCATCGGCTTCGTCTTCCAGAACTACGCGCTGTTCCGGCACATGAACGTGTTCGACAACATCGCGTTCGGGCTGGAAGTGAAGAAGGCGAAGAAGGATGAAATCCGGGCGCGCGTGAACGAGCTGCTGAAGCTGGTGGGTCTCGAGGCGATCGGCAACCGCTATCCGCATCAGCTCTCGGGCGGCCAGCGGCAGCGCGTCGCGTTCGCCCGGGCGCTGGCGCCGCGGCCGAGCCTGCTCCTGCTCGACGAGCCGTTCGCGGCGATCGACGCGAAGGTGCGCAAGGAGCTCCGAACCTGGTTGAAAGAAATGATCGAGCAAATCGGCATCACGTCGATCTTCGTGACCCACGACCAGGACGAGGCGGTCGAGGTGGCCGACGAGATGCTCATTTTCTCGAACGGCCGGCTGGAGCAGCAAGGTTCGCCGGTCGAGATCTACCGCCATCCGCGGACGCCGTTCGTCGCGTCGTTCATCGGCGAATCGCGGGTGCTCCAGCATCCCGAGCGGCTCATCGGATTCGAGGAAGCCGTCGGCCAGGGCAGCAAGTCGGCGATCATCCGGCCGGAATTCGTGGAAGTCGGCAAAGAGCGGGAGCTCTCCTATCCGCTGTCCGCGCAGCGCGGTGTCGTCCGGCAATCGTTCTTCCGCGGCGCGCATCTGGAACTCGAAGTGGAAGTCGAAGGCAACCGGCTGATCGCGTACCGGTCGCTCGACCGGGAGCCGCTGGAGCCGGGCGCCGAGGTGTTTGTCTTTATTCATCGGCTGTATGTGCTTGACGGGGCGTCGGCGGTACTGGTCGAAAATCCGCTCAAGACGGATCCGATGCCGGTCCATATTTAATCCATATTGAATGGATGGAGGGTTCACAATGGCGAAACCGGTAGAGGTGGATGCCGTATGGCTGGAACGGATTGCCGAAGTGGTGAACGGCCTGGAATACGGCTCGGTGGTGATCACGGTTCATGACGGCCGGATCGTGCAGATCGACCGCACGGAGCGCAAGCGGTTCGACGCGGCGGCCGCCGCGCGTGAGAGATCCAGCGCATCGCCCCAGCCTGTTGCCGGCAGGCCATTCACGAAGACCGGCGAAGCGAAACGTTGATGGAACATGAGCGGCCGGGACCGTCCGCTTCGGCGGCGGCCGGTTTGTTTCATGCGGTGAAGAACAACAAGCCCCGCTTCGTCCGGGAGGGACGGGTGCGGGGCTTCGGAATTCTGTCGGCGTTGCGTGTCTGTCGCGGCGGGCGGCGCAGGCTGGCGCACCACCGTCGGCCTTTTTTACGAGATCAGAAACTTGATGATGACGGCCGCGGCGAAAACAACCACCATGAAGGCGAACATACCGGCGAAACCGACCGCCACATCGTTGAAATCGTTGCGCGGCTCTTCATTGATATGTTGACGCGGATCCTGCACGTTCTCCATCAGTCTGTCCTCCTGTCGGGCCGGCGGTTGACCGCAGCGCGCGCCCTAACGTAAATCTTCCATCGCTTCCCCTAGTATACCCAACTTGCGGAATGCTTGTAAAGCGAACGAATGTGACAAAAATAAGGCGGAGTTGCGGCACGTCACCGGGCGTTCCATGTGCTACAATACGTGTAGCGATGAAGGGGGCGAACACCGCATGGCACAGAAGGAATCGGCCGGCCGATTCGCGGCCGGGGAACTGAAGCGCGTTCCGGAGCCGATCCGCTCGAAGCTGGCGCTGCTTCCGGACAAGCCGGGCTGCTACCTGATGAAGAACGCCGAGGGGCAGATCATCTACGTCGGCAAGGCGAAGGTGCTGAAGAACCGCGTCCGTTCCTATTTTACGGGCAGCCACAACATCAAGACGCAGCGGCTCGTGTCGGAGATCCGCGATTTCGAGTACATCGTCACGTCCAATAACATGGAGGCGCTCATTCTCGAGTGCAACCTGATCAAGCAGAATCATCCGCGCTACAACGTTCTGCTGAAGGACGACAAGTCGTTCCCGTACATCAAGATCACGGGCGACAAGCACCCGCGGCTCGAGGTGACGCGGCGCGTCGTCAAGGACGGCGGCAAATATTTCGGCCCGTATCCGAACGCCTACGACGCGCGGGAGACGATGCGGCTGCTGGACCGGCTGTATCCGCTCCGCAAATGCGCCACGATTCCGGACAAGGTGTGCCTGTACTACCATATCGGACAATGTCTCGCGCCGTGCGAATTCCCGGTCGACCGGAGCCGGTACGAGGAGATGGTGCAGCAGATCACCCGTTTCCTGAACGGCGGCTACCAGGAAGTGAAAGCGCAGCTTCAGGCGAAAATGGAGGCGGCGGCCGAGGCGCTGGAGTTCGAACGGGCGAAGGAGTACCGCGACCAGATCCAGAGCATCGAGACGGTCATGGAGCGGCAGAAAATCCAGATCGCCGACGCGGTCGACCGCGACATTTTCGGTTTTGCCGTGGACAAAGGGTGGATGTGCGTGCAGATCCTGTACATGCGCCAGGGCAAAATGATTGAGCGCCGCGCGACCACGTTTCCGTTCTATGGCGAGCCGTACGACGATTTCATGACGTTCGTGGCCCAATATTACAGCGAGAACCCGGCGCTGCCGAAGGAGATACTGCTGCCGATGGCCGAGGATGCCGGCGGGGCGGCGGATGGCGGGCAGCATGGGCCCGGGGGCGCCGACGGCCAGGAGCGGTCGGCGGCTGCCGACGGCCGGAACGCGGCTGAGGCTGCCGGGGGGCAGGATGCGGTTGAGGTTGCCGGCGGCCATGACGGGGCTGATTTTGCGGACGGATCGGATGGGCAGGGGATTGTCGGCGGGCCGAACGAGTCGTCGGACGACGTTCATGGCGGCGCCTCCCAGGGCGACGAAGACATGCGCGAGTCGCTGCAGCGCTGGCTGAAGATCAAAGTGTTCGTTCCCCGCCGGGGCAAGAAACGCGACATCGTGAAGATGGCGATGCAGAACGCCCGGGTGACGCTGGACGAGAAATTCCGGCTGATCGAGCGCGACGAAGCCCGCAGCGTGAAAGCGTGCGAAGGGCTGGCCCGTTGGCTCGGCCTGCCGAGGCTGCGCCGCATCGAGGCGTTCGACAACTCGAACATCCAGGGCACCGACGCCGTCTCGGCGATGGTCGTCTTCACGGACGGCAAACCGGACAAGTCGGAATACCGGAAGTACAAGGTCAAGACGGTCGAGGGAGCCGACGACTACGCGACGATGCGCGAAGTGATCCGGCGGCGGTACGAACGGGTGCTGAAAGAGGGGCTGGAGCTGCCCGATCTGATCGTCGTCGACGGCGGCCGGGGGCAGATCGCCGCGGCGCTCGACGTGCTTGAGAACGAGCTGGGCCTCTCCGTGCCCGTCTGCGGGCTTGTGAAGGACGCGAAGCACCGGACGGCGCAGCTCATGACCGGCGATCCGCCGGAGATCGTGCCGCTGCCGCGCGACAGCCAGGAGTTCTACCTGCTGCAGCGCATCCAGGACGAGGTGCACCGGTTCGCGATCTCGTTCCACCGGAACGTGCGCGCGAAATCGATGATCGCCTCGCAGCTCGACGCGATTCCCGGCATCGGGGAGAAGCGGCGCAAGGCGCTGCTTCGCCATTTCGGCTCGCTGAAGAAGATTCGCGAAGCGTCGATCGAGGATTTTCGCCCGCTCGGCATCGGCGAGAAGCTCGCGGCGCAAATTCTGGAGGCGCTGCGGGAAGACGAGGCGCGCCAGGAGGAGCCGGAACCGGCGGAGTAAAGGAAGGGCAAATTTTTCGTTTATTTCAACCGACCGGAGCAAAGCCGAAAGCCGCATGCGGCAACCGCACGCGGCTTTCTCTCTTACGCCGGACCGGGCTGTTCGCCAAGTTCCGGCGCGGCAGGCCCCGGCGCAACAGACCCTGGCGCAGCAGAGCCCGGTTCGCCGGCCGGCGCAACCGGCGCGGGCTCAACCGGCTTCGGCGGCCGCCGCCGATCCCACCAATGGATCAGCCAGGCGATGCCGATCGGATGCGCGATGTAGAAGATGCCGGCCAGAATCGCATCCGCCCCGCCGAGGAACATGAGCGTTGTCGCCATCAGGACGAGGTCGAAGACGGCGTGCGCGAACAACGCGGCCGCGAATCCGTACCGGACGAACAGCCAGCAGAACAGCAGGCCGATAATCGTCAGCTCGATCAGACGCGTACTCCACGGATACAAAGGATACGCGACGTGGCCGAGCGCCCAGATGACCGTCGGGATGACGCTTGCCGCCGCCGTATTCCGGAACCACCGCCTGAACAGGCCGACGCCGAACAGCCGGTACATCGCCTCCTCGGAAATGGCGGCGCACCAGGCGAGCAGCGGGAACAGCCAGGCCCAGCGGAAGTTGAGCGTCGACTGGGTGACGTCGGCGGACGACCAGACTCCGACCCCCCGCTCCATTACGAGGAAAATGACCGCCTGCAGCCCGAGAAGCGCGAACGCGGCGCAGTATCCGATCTTCACGGCCCGCCAGACATCGGCGCCGAAGCCCGGCTCCCCGCGCCTCATCCAACGGTTGTACCCCATCGTCCGCCACAGCCCGTCTCCGCCGACGAAGGCGAAATAGACCGACACGGCGACGCCGAGCGTGTACAGCACCTGGACGACGGTCAGGAAAACCGCCATCGATCCGGCATCGGCCGTCTCGCCGAGACTGGCGCGGATGCCGTCAAACATGTTGACATTGTTGATCTGGTAGAACACCAGGAAAATGCCGCTCAACATGAGGCCGCGCGCGAAAGATGTCTGCCTGCGCAGCAGCGCGGCGTAGACGATCGCGATCACAAACAGCACGAACGAGAGGCCCATGTAGCCGGCGAATGTCAGAATCGAGGAAATCCGGTCTTGCCGCCCGACATCATCGGCATACGCTTCCGGCACTTCGAACGCCGGCTTGAACGAGGTGACGCGGACGGTTCCGTGGACATCCTGCCGGACATCGATGCGGAGCGTCAGCTTCGCATCGCCGATCCGCTGATCCGGGGAGTCGAACACGATTGTGCCGTCTTCCGGCAGGCCGCGCAAATGCAGCGCCTGCGCCGGATAACCGCGCTCGATCGCGAAGGCGCGCGCCGCAAGGGAGGCCGCGCCGAACTCCATCCTGTGGCCGCCGTCTTCCGCCAGCCTGTTCCAGGCGACGATCTCGCCCGTATCCATATGCACGTGCACGAACAGGACATCATCGCCGCCGCCGTGCAATTCCACCTGCCAGGTTTCCACCGGATATTGCTCGCCGTAGCGCTCGTCGTAATCCTCGGCCAGATCCTCCCTGGACAAGTAGCCGTACAGCAGCGTCTGGATCTGATGCACGGTGCCCGCCGGCTCGAACGCGCCGCCGAAGTGGTCTTCCGCGAACCGGACGGCCGCCGCTTCGGCTTCCGTCTCCGCAATATGCCGGGTGGCGTCGGGATCGCGGATGACGCGGCTCAGTTCCGGGAAGATCTGGAGAACAAGAAACAGCAGCAGCCCCGCGGCCCCGGCCCCGAGAAGCAGGCGCCCGTTCGGCTGCGCGCTCACTTGCCGCATGCCAACACCTCGTTTGACTTGAACGTGACTGCAAAATCTAACCGTAGCGTAACATATCGTGCGAAAATCTTCCAATCGGATGTCGAAACGACGCTTTGTATTCTTGGGCCGGCGGGGCTATAATCGAACCAGCCGGCCCGTCTTTTTTTCACCATGCCGGCCCGTTCGGGAGTGAACCTGACCCTATGAAGCAAAAACTCGCCGCCATCTGGTCCCCGCCCCGGGTGCTCGCGGCCGGATTCGCCCTGATCATTCTGCTCGGCGCCTGCCTGCTGTCACTGCCGGCCGTTTCGGCGGACGGCCATCCGATGCGCTTCATCGACGCGGTCTTCACCGCCACATCCGCCGTCTGCGTGACCGGGCTCGTTGTGGCCGACACGGGGACTTTTTTCAATGCGGTCGGCCAGCTCATCATCCTGGCGTTGATCCAGATCGGCGGGCTCGGCTTCATGACGATGGCGACGTTGTTCGCGCTCGTCGTGAAGCGGCGCATTACGCTGCGCGAGCGGCTCATCCTGCAGGAAGCGATGAACCAGACGAGCATGGAAGGCATCGTCCGGCTCATTCGCCGGGTCATCCTCTATTCCCTGACGATCGAGGCGGCGGGGACGGCCGTGCTGACGGCGCGCTTCGCGGCCGAAATGCCGCTCGGAAGGGCGGCTTTCACGGGACTGTTCCACGCCGTATCGCTGTTCAACAGCGCCGGATTCGACTTGTTTGGCGGCTTCCGGAGCTATATGCCGTTCGTTGCGGACCCGGTTGTGAACGTCACGGCCATCCTGCTGGGCACGCTCGGCGGGCTCGGCTTCATCGTCCTGTCCGATCTGCTCGAGTTCCGGAAGCGCGGGCGGCTGTCGCTGCATACGAAAGTGGTGCTCGCGACGAGCGGCACGCTGTTCGGCATCAGCGCGGTCGTCATCTTCATCTTCGAATTCACGAACGCGCTCGCGCCGCTCGGCTGGGACGGCAAGATCTGGGCGGCGCTGTTCCAGTCGGCCGCGCCGCGCTCGATCGGCGTCAACACGCTGGATATCGGCTCGCTCCGGCAGGCGACGCAGTTCTTCCTCATCCTGCTCATGTTCATCGGCGCCGCGCCGGGATCGACGGGCGGCGGCATCAAGGTGACGACGTTCGCCACGCTCGTCGGCGCCGTCATCGCGATGATGCGGGGCAAGGACGAGGTGATCCTGTTCCGGTTCCGGCTTGCGCGCGAGCGGATTTTCAAGGCGCTCACGATTACGATGATCTCGCTTGCGGTCGTCGTCGCCGTCACGATGGTGCTCGCCACGACCGAGGACCGGGCGTTCCTCCGCATTCTGTTCGAGACGGTGTCCGCCTTCGGGACGTGCGGCCTGTCCACGGGCATCACGCCGCAGCTCACCGACTTCGGCAAGCTGTTGCTCAGCCTGACGATGTTCGCCGGCCGGCTCGGCCCGCTCACCTTCGCCTACGCGCTCAGGCCGAAGGAAGAGAAGGAGTTGTACCGCTATCCCGAGGGCAGAATTATTATCGGTTGACCCGGCTGAAATAAGACGCGATCTCCTCGATCCACAGCCGGATCGACGGGCTCATCGCGCCGGGCTCGGGATGGATGAGCGATGTCGTCCGCTTCGTCTCCACAAGTTCGGGCACCGGCATCGCGATCAGATCGTTGTCCTTGAGGAGCTGCTCGCGGAGATACGACCGGGGCAGCAACGCCCCGGCCCGGCACGGATGCATGAGCCGGAGAATCGCCTCGAACGAGTCGATCTCCATCCGGACGTCCGGCCTCAGCCCGTATTTCGCGAACAGAAGGTCGATCATCGTCCGGTACCACGTGCCTTTCGCGAACAGGATCATCGGCAGGCCGTCCAGATCGGCGATGCGCAAGGCCGCGCCGGGCGCGGCGTCGGTGACGTACAGCCCGCGCGGCAGCACCAGTTCCAGATGATCGTCGAACAGCGGCACGCAGCGGACCTGCGCGTCCTCTTCGATCGTGGACGCGACGAGGCCGAAGTCCGCCTTGCGCTCGCGGACGAGCGAGACGATTTCGTGCGTCTTGCCCGTCACCGCCTTGATGTCCGCTTCCGGATGGGCGCCGGTCATCATCCGGATCAGCTCCGGCAGCGTCGTCTGCAGCGTCGTCAGGCTTGCGCCGATCAGCACGGTCGTCCTGCCGCCTTCGCGTCGGCCGCTGATCGTCTGCAGATAGCGAAAATGGCGCTGCCGCACCTCGACCGCGTATTCGTAGGTCGTCTGTCCGATGCGCGTCAGCTCCAGCCGCTTGCCCGCCCGGCGGAAAAGCTGCACGCCCAGCTCCGCTTCGAGCTTCGCGATTTTGCGCGACAGGGCGGGCTGCGACAGATTGAGCGCGGAGGAGGCTTTGTTCAGGCTGGAATGCTCGACGACGGCCGCGAAGACGAGCAGCTCGTCCAGCATGGAAGTCCCCCCTTTTCTCATTAATAAAAATGAAGCGGCATGGAAAAAACGGCGTGCGGATTCCCCCACAATCCCCGTTATGCATACAGGTTATTATACCTTATAAATAATCGGCAATTCCATTATAAGCGGAATGCGAGTAGGATAGATTGTGGCAAAACGGTGACGGTGCCGCGCCGGGGAATGTTCAAGCGTGCAGCCGGCAGGCGATGACCGGTGTGCGTGCGGTGTGCAGGCGTCGAGCGACGACCGTGTGTGCAGTGCACAGCCGTCGAGCAACGAACGATGTGTGCAGTGCACGGCCGTCGAGCGACGACCGGTGTGCGTGCGGTGCGCAATCGGCGCAATCGCCGTCCGTTGACGCTCCCCGGTGCCGGGGGTACAATGGGAATGGTTTGGAAGCATGTCCAGTCCGGAAAGGAGAACGCTTACGTCATGAGAGGAAACTCGTTCTACTCGCGCAGGCTGCATTCGCTGCTGGGGGTGATTCCGCTCTGCCTGTTCTTCGTCACCCACGCTCTGACGAACTTCCAGGCCGCCGAGGGCGGGCCCGAGCGTTTCCGCAGCGCGGTGAACTTCATCAACAACTTGCCGATCCTGCCCGTGCTCGAATTCGTCCTGATCTGGGTGCCGCTCGTGTTCCACGGCATCTACGGCTTGTACGTCGCGTATCAGTCGAACCTGAACACGGGACGGTACGGCTACGGCCGCAACTGGGCGTTCGCCCTGCAGCGGATCAGCGGCGTGATCACGCTGATCTTCGTCTCCTGGCACGTCTACGAGACGAGGATTCAGGTGATGCTCGGCAACATCGGGCATGAAGACTTCGGACAAGTCATGCACAATATCGCGACGAACGGCCTGGCGTTCGCGCTCTACACGATCGGGGTGCTGGCCGCGGCGTTCCACTTCGCCAACGGGCTGTGGGCGTTCTTCGTCAGCTGGGGCGTTACGGTCGGCCCGCGCGCGCAGCGCGTCTCGTCCTGGTTCTGGATGGGCGTGTTCGTCATCGTGGCCGGCATGTTCCTCGCCGCGCTGATCGCCTTCCGTTCGGAAGCATTCGCGGATACGGCGGCTGACCTCGCGCAGACCGCCATCGGATAACGAGAGACAAGGAGCGATCGAATTATGGCCAAGAACAAAATCATCGCCGTCGGCGGCGGGCTCGCGGGTCTGATGGCGACCATCAAGGCGGCCGAAGCGGGCGTGCACGTCGACCTGTTCTCGCTCGTGCCGGTCAAGCGCTCCCACTCCGTGTGCGCGCAGGGCGGCATCAACGGCGCGGTCAACACGAAAGGCGAAGGCGACTCGCCCTGGGAACACTTTGACGATACGGTATACGGCGGCGACTTCCTGGCGAACCAGCCGCCGGTCAAGGCGATGTGCGAAGCGGCGCCGGGCATCATCCACCTGATGGACCGGATGGGCGTCATGTTCAACCGGACGCCGGAAGGGCTGCTGGACTTCCGCCGGTTCGGCGGCACGAAGCACCACCGGACGGCCTACGCGGGCGCGACGACCGGCCAGCAACTGCTGTACGCGCTCGACGAGCAGGTGCGCCGCTGGGAAACCGCGGGTCTCGTAACGAAGTACGAGCATTGGGAGTTCCTCGGCGCGGTGCTGGATGACGACAACATCTGCCGCGGCATCGCGGCGCAGGATCTGCGCTCGATGGAAATCCGCATCTTCCGTTCGGACGCCGTCATCCTGGCGACGGGCGGCCCGGGGATCATCTTCGGCAAGACGACGAACTCGGTCATCAACACCGGCACGGCGGCGAGCGCCGTCTACCAGCAGGGCGTCTACTACGCGAACGGCGAATTCATCCAGATCCACCCGACGGCGATCCCGGGCGACGACAAGCTGCGGCTCATGTCCGAATCGGCGCGCGGCGAAGGCGGACGGATCTGGACGTACAAGGACGGAAAGCCGTGGTATTTCCTCGAAGAGAAATATCCGGCCTACGGCAACCTCGTGCCGCGGGACATCGCGACGCGCGAGATTTTCCATGTGTGCGTCGACCTGAAGCTCGGCATCAACGGCGAGAACATGGTCTACCTCGACCTGTCGCACAAAGATCCGAAGGAGCTTGACGTCAAGCTCGGCGGCATCATCGAGATTTACGAGAAGTTCATGGGCGACGACCCGCGCAAGATTCCGATGAAAATTTTCCCGGCCGTCCACTACTCGATGGGCGGGCTGTGGATCGACTACAACCATATGACGAACATCCCCGGCCTGTTCGCGGCCGGCGAATGCGACTACCAGTACCACGGCGCGAACCGGCTCGGCGCGAACTCGCTGCTGTCGGCGATCTTCGGCGGCATGGTGGCCGGACCCAAAGCGGTCGAATACATCCGCGGGCTGGACAAGACGGCGGAAGACATCTCGCCCTCCGTCTTCGACCGCGAGCTGAAGCGGCATCAGGACAAGTACGAGTCGATCCTGAAAATGGACGGCACCGAGAATTCCTACGTGCTGCACAAGGAGCTCGGCGAGTGGATGACGAACAACATGACGGTCGTCCGCTACAACGACAAGCTGCGCGAGACGATCGGCAAGATCAAGGAGCTGAAGGAGCGCTACCGGCGCATCAACATCCACGACACCTCGCGCTGGAACAACGCGGGCGTCGCCTTCACCCGCCAGCTGTGGAACATGCTCGAGCTGGCCGAGGCGATGACGCTCGGCGCGCTGCTCCGCGACGAAAGCCGCGGCGCGCATTACAAGCCGGAGTTCCCCGAACGGGATGACGAGAAATTCATGAAGACGACCAAGGCGAAATGGACGCCGGACGGTCCGCAGATCACTTACGAGGACGTCGACGCGTCGCTCATTCCGCCTCGGAAACGCGACTACACCACCGACAAGAAGAAGGGGGCGTGACGGACGATGGCGGAAACGACGGCGGCACAGAAGACGGTCCGGTTCATCATCACCCGGCAGGACAGACCGGATGCGAAGCCGTACACGGAGACGTTCGACATTCCGTATCGGCCGAACATGAACGTGATCAGCGCGCTGATGGAAATCCAGCGCAATCCGGTCAACGCCGAAGGCAAACCGACGACGCCCGTCGTCTGGGAGTCGAACTGCCTCGAGGAAGTGTGCGGCGCCTGTTCGATGGTGATCAACGGCAAGCCGCGCCAGGCGTGCACCGCGCTCGTCGACAAGCTGGAGCAGCCGATCCGGCTGGAGCCGATGCGCACCTTCCCGGTCGTGCGCGACCTCGTCATCAACCGCGAGCGAATGTTCCAGGCGCTCAAGCGCGTGAAGGCGTGGATTCCGATCGACGGCACCTACGACCTCGGTCCCGGGCCGCGCATGGCGGAATCGAAGCGCCAATGGGCCTACGAGCTGTCGAAATGCATGACGTGCGGCGTCTGCCTCGAGGCGTGCCCGAACGTCAACGACCGGTCGAGCTTCATCGGTCCGGCGCCGATCTCGCAGGTGCGCCTGTTCAACGCCCATCCGACGGGCGAGATGAACAAGGAGGAGCGGCTTGAGGCGCTCATGGAAGACGGCGGCATCGAGGGCTGCGGCAACTCGCAGAACTGCGTCCGCGTCTGCCCGAAGGGCATTCCGCTGACAACGTCGATCGCGGCGGTCAACCGCGACGTGACGAAACACATGTTCAAGAAGTGGCTGAACGCCTGACGAAGGCCTCCATATCCGACGAAAGAACGCCCGGAATGTTCCGGGCGTTCGTTGTCAAGCGCGTTCTACATCCACTCGTCGCTCCAGCGCTGGATCGACTGGATGACCGGTTCCAGAGCCTTGCCTTTGGCCGTCAGCTCGTATTCAATCCGCACGGGCATTTCGGGATAGACGCTGCGCTTCACGATGTCCAGCGCCTCGAGCTCTTTCATGCGGTCCGTCAGCATCTTGTCGCTCATATCCGGTATCAGTTCCTTGATTTCCTTGAAACGTTTCGGGCCGCCGAGCAGCACGTAGATGATGAGGCCGGTCCATTTCTTGCCCAGAATCTCGGCAGCCGACTCGTATTTCGGACACATCCGTGAGTAATCCACCGGATTCACCCCGCTTTGCAATCTATTGTACCATGTCGGATTGCAAAAAGTAAGGGAATCCGGCGCAAACGGCGCGGTCCGTACGCGATCCGGATGCGACCGGGATGCGTGTTCCGGACGCGATCAGGACAGCTTCACGGCGCGGACCGCGGCGGGCGCGCCGTGCGAATCGAAGGGCTCGGAAGCCGGGCGGACGGCGGCATCCGGCGCAAGCCGCCCCCGCTTCATGCAATATTCGCGCAGATCGCCGCGGAAGAGGAGCTCAAGCCGCGGCGACGATTCGAGATCGCACGGCTTCGTCAGCGCCGGCGGAGACGCGGCCAGCGGCGCGCCCGCCGCGGCGAACAGATGCGCGACGAACTGCGAGCAGAAAAATTTGTCCGGCCGCCGCCATTCGATGCCGGCGGCGACCGCCAGCAGTCCGGCCAGATTGTAGCCGTAGCGCGCAGATTCGACGCGGAACCGGTCGAGCTCGGCCAGCAGCTTGAGCCAGGCGGTGCGGCCCAGCCGGCACCGGTAGATGGCGCAGGGCGTATGGCGGCTTTCCTCGCGGATCAGGCTGCCCCAGACCCGCTCGCGGACGAACCCGGCCCGCAGCGGATTGCCCGGATGCAGCCGTCCGAAACTGTACACTTCGTCCAGATCGGGATCGAGCGCAAGCGAAGCGTGATTGAGAGGTCGTCCGGTCCAGCACCGGATGGAGCGGGAAAAAAGCGTTCCGGTATCCGTAAGCATGACGTATACATGGGGCATCGTCTCATCACCGCGTCCGTTTTTTCCCAATTGTAGACGAAACATGGACGAGGGAGAACGTCCCCGGGTATGGATTCGGACTGGACTTCGGTATGGCGGGCATGCCGGACTCCGGTCGGAGGGACGGATTCGGATGCAAATCTTACTGATTTGTTACAAAAATGAAATGATCCTGTCACGGACCTTTTACATTCGGGGGTTATGATAATGGCAAGACCCCCTTTTCAATATACCCTATATTGGGACCGGCCGATCGCGGACGGTCTCCTTTTTTTTCTACGGCTGACCAAATAACATACAGGACCGTTAGTATAGCCCCATGCCTTTTGAGCGTGGCATGCAAATTTGCAGCACCTTCTGCACGGTTTCGCGCGCCTCTGTAACGTGGTATCCGCGTTACAGCCGCTTTTGCACGGCTCCGCGCGCCTCTGTAACGTTGTATCCACGTTACAGCCATTTCTGCACGGTTCCGCGCGCCTCTGTAACGTGGTATCCACGTTACAGCCGTTTCTGCATGGTTCCGCGCGCCTCTGTAACGTGGTATCCACGTTACAGCCGTTTCTGCACGGTTCCGCGCGCTTCTGTAGCGTGGTATCCACGTTACAGCCGTTTCTGCACGGTTCCGCGCGCCTATGTAACGTGGTATCCGCGTTACAGCCGCTTTTGCACGGCTCCGCGCGCCTCTGTAACGTGGTATCCACGTTACAGCAGATTTCGGCACTGCCTTTGTTTGTTAATTGGTCAGCCAAAGTTTTTTTTGCATCGAAGGATCAGAGCGGCACGGCGACGCGCTCCTTGCGGCGGAAGAAGACCCATTCCCTGAACCCGATCTCCTTGAGCCGGCTCCGGACGCGGTCCCAGTCTTCGGCGATCCGGCGTGGGGTGTGGGAGTCGGAGCCGAACGTCACGTCGACGCCGAAATGGCGGGCGCGCTCAAGGATGTCGTCCGACGGATACCAGCCGCCGCACAGCTTCGTGCCTCCCGATGTGTTCACTTCGATGGCGACGCCGCATCTTGCGATCGTCTTCAGCGCCTCGTCGATCGCATCAAGAGCCGGAATGCCGGAGAAGTCCGGGTAGTTGCCCTTCATCGCGTCGATATGGCCGAGCACCTGGAACATGCCGGACTCGGCGGACAGGGCGATCATTTCGTAGTAATGGACTTTCTCTTCGATGCGCCGCTCTTCGGACAGCCCTTTCCACCGGTTCTTGTTGAAAATGCTGACGCCGCGCGTGAAGTGGACGGAGCCGATGATGTAATCGAACGGATAGCGCGCATAGACGTTGCGGTAGATGTCCGCGTGTTCGGGGAAAAAATCGGACTCGACGCCGAGCAGCACTTCGATCCTGTCCCGGTACTTCTCCTTCAGGCGCAGCACTTCCTCCACGTAGTTCGCGAATTCGCTGCGGGCCATCGCGACGCGCGGGTTCGGGTGGTCCTCCGCATGGGCGAAATACGGCGAGTGGTCGGAAATGCCGATGACGTCCATGCCGGCATCCAGAGCCGCCCGTATGTAGTCTTCGATATCGCCTTCCGCGTGGCCGCAGCGGCTGTGATGCGTGTGCAGGTCGAAACGCACGGTGTCATCCTCCTTTGCGCGATCGGTGCGGCGATTACTCGCTGCTGATGAATTGGTCTTCCGGCATGCCCTTCAGGTCGCTCAAAAATTGCTTCATGGCCGAGCTCAAATAGCGGCCCGCCTTGTACACGACGCCGACCGGATGGGTCGTCTCGAGCTCGCTCACCTTGATGAGGCGGAGCGAACCGCGCCTCAGTTCCTCGGTGACGGACAGCTTCGACACGATCGCCGCGCCCATGTTGATTTCGGCCATCCGCTTCACTTCCTCGCTGGAGGACAGCTCCATGACGATGCGCGGCTCGATGCTGTATTTGCGGAACATCTGGTCGACGAAGCGGCGGATGAGGGTGTCCGGCGTCAGCATGACGAACGGCACGTCTTTCAGTTTGTCCACGGTCGTGTACTTCACGTCCGCAAGGGGATGGCTCGGCGAGACGACGAGTTCGAACGTGTCGTAATACAGCACCGAGGTCACCAGGTTCGGGTTCTGTTCGGCCAGATACGTGATGCCGATGTCGATGGTGCCGTTCTCGACGTTCGCCATCACTTGCGCGGACGGCATGGAGTAGATCGTGGTCTTGATGCGCGGGAACTGGTTCTGGAAATAGGACAGGACGCGGGGAAGAATCTGCATCGCGATGGACGAGGTGGTGCCGAGCACGATGTTGCCCTGTGGCGTCTCGCTGAGGTCGGCCAGCCGCTGCTTCAGCTCTTCGACGATACCGAGAATCCGCTCCGCGTGCTCCAGGAACACCCGCCCCTGGTCGGTCAAGGTCACCGGCTGGTTGCGGTCGATCAGGACGGTCTTGAATTCGTCCTCCAGACTCTTGATCTGGGCCGACACGGCCGGCTGCGTCAGGTTGAGCAGTTCGCCCGCCTTGCGGAAACTCATCGTCTTGGAGATCGTCAGCAGCGTCTCCAACTGGCTGATGTTCATGCGCAGTTCCCCCCTTCGCGCAATAAAATTGTAGCGGCGCTCACCATTTAATTATAGGGGATCGTCTTCCCGGGGGCAATTTTTGCCGCGAAAATGGTTTCGCCGGACGCAATCCGCGGAGACGAGGCAGGATTGGAGGCGGCGGCGTCGAAGTACAGACGGAGTCAGCGGCCTGCGCACGCCGGGCGGCCGCGGGAAAGGGGATGCCATGAACCAGCGTCAAGTCCGGGCCTGGGTCACGTACGACTGGGCCAATTCCGCATTCGCCGCCACCATGATGGCGGCCGTCATGCCGGTCTTCTACAAAAGCGTGGCCGGCGCCGGCCTGGGGGAAGGGGTGGCCGCTTCCTACTGGGGCTATACGCAGACGATCGCGATGCTGTGCGTCGCGCTGCTGTCGCCCATCCTTGGCGCGATCGCGGATTTCCGCGGCTCGAAGGTCCGCTTCCTGTCCGTCTTCACGTTCCTCGGCGCGCTGTCCTGTCTGGCGTCCTTCTTCATCGGGGAAGGCGACTGGCTGCTCGCGTCGCTGCTTGTCATCCTCGGCACGCTCGGCTTTTCGGGCGGGAACACGTTCTACGACGCGCTGCTGCCGGATCTCGCGCCGGAGCGGGACCGCGACGCCGTCAGCGCCCGGGGGTACGCGGCTGGATATCTGGGCGGCGGCCTGCTGCTTGCGCTCAACATTGCGATGATCGAGAAATTTGACCTGTTCGGCTTTCCGGACAAGACGGCGGCCACCCAGGTCGTCTTCGTCACCGTCGGGATCTGGTGGATCATCTTCTCGATTCCGCTTCTGCGCGCCGTGAAGGATCGGCCGGCGAACCGCTCGATACCGGTGCTCTCCGTCCTCCGCGCCGGTTTCTCGCGCAATCTGGCGACATTGCGCCGCATCCGGCAATACCCGGAGCTGGCCAAATACATGCTGTCCTACTGGTTCTTCAACGACGGGATCAATACGATCATCGTCATGGCGACCATCTACGGGGCGACGATCGGCATTGAGCAGAAGGATCTGATTCTGGCGCTGCTCATCACGCAATTTGTCGGTTATCCGGCCACGATGCTGTTCGGCCGGCTGGCGGTGCGGCTCGGCTCGAAGCAGTCGCTGTACCTGTCGCTCGTCATCTATGTGCTGATCGTGATGCTGGGTTATTTCATGACGACGGGGTTCCATTTCTACGCGCTTGCGATCATGGTCGGGCTTGTGCAGGGCGGAAGCCAGGCGGTCGCGCGCTCGATCTACGCGAATCTGACGCCGCCGTCCCGGCGGGCGGAGTTCTTCGGCTTCCTGAGCCTGTCGAGCAAGTTTTCGGCCAGCGCCGGCCCGTTCCTGTTCGGGCTGGTGGGCACGCTGACAGGTTCGGTAAGGCTCGGCATTCTGGCCGTGCTCGCCTTCTTCGTCATCGGCATCCTGCTGCTGATGCTGGTCGATCTGGCCAAAGGCCGGAAGGAAGCGCTCGCCGGGGAAAATGGGGACGCGGGCGGCGCGGCGGTGAACTGAGGTGTTGGCCGGAAGCGGCCGCCGCATACCGGGCAAGAACTTGCGGCGCGTCCGGCCGGCCTCGCGCGAATGAAACAAAGGGCTTGCGCGGACGATTCGCCCGTCCGAACAAGCCCTTCGCATTATTACAGCCAGTTCTTCTTCCTGAACAGATAGAACATGCCGATGCCGACGACGAGCATCAGGCCGAGGAGCCCGTATGCCGCCCATTGGTAGTGGGCGCCCGGCAGATTGTCGACGTTCATCCCGTAGATGCCCGTGATGAACGTCAGCGGCATGAAGATCGTCGTGAGCGCCGTGAAGACGCGCATGATCTCGTTCGCCCTGCCGGCCAGGCTCGATTGATAGGCTTCGCGCAAGTTGCCGATCAGGTCGCGGTAGGTGTCGAACGCTTCCGCGATTTTCACGGCGTTCTCGTGAATGTCGCCGAAATAATGCTGAAGCTGGTTGTCGATCAGCTTCAGGTCCCGCTTGTTGAGCGAATGCAGCAATTCCTTCTGCGGACCGAGCGCCTTGCGCAGCCACAGAATTTCGCTTCGCAGGCTGATGATTTCCTCGAGATGGCTCTTCTTCGTGTGCATCAGGATGTCTTCTTCGAGCTGGTCGATCCGCGTCTCGATCCGGTCGCCGACGAGGAAGTAGTTGTCCACGACCCGGTCGATCAGATGGTAGAGGAAGACGTCCGGCCGGTCGACCTCTTCTTCCAGCAGAATCGGCTTCACCGACCGCAGCTCGTTGATTTTTTGCCGCGTGACGGTAATGATGTAATGCCTTCCGAGAAAAATGTTCAGCGCCCGCAGAAAAATTTCCTCGTCGTCGAAACGGATGCTGTTGATGACGATGAAATAATGCCCTTCGTGCACTTCCAGCTTCGGCCGCTGCTCTTCCTCGCTGAGACAGTCCTCCACTTCGAGATCGTGGAGTCCGAACAGCGGCTGCAGCGCGGCCAGCTCATCGACGTCGGCGTCGATCCAGTAGAAGCCTTCGCTCGGCGGATTCACCGCTTCGCTTACGTCTTCGACCAGCGTGAAGACGCCTTTGCGCACCAGTCGCGTTTTCATACCGCTCGCTCCTTTCCGCAAATTGCGGCGTCCCGTCGGAACGCCGTTTGCCGCCGGAGCGCGCGGAAGAAACGTCAGTCCGCGACCGATGCGTCCGGACGTCCGTCCCGCGCCGCGGATGCGGATCCGGCGGCGTCACAAGGATACTGTGCAAGTCGTATGTCCGGTCCTTCACTGCCCATCCCGCCGATTCCGCCTCCTTCGCGCGCGTACTTCCCCGGACATCATTCATCCGGGATGTCAATCCTTGTCTAGTATACTCCCGGCCAAGCCTCCGATACAAGCGGAAATCGCGGCCGGCCGGCGGCGGGAACGGGCGGGGTCCGGACCCCGGATGCGGCCCGTTGCCGTTTTTCTTGACGCCGCATGCGGAATGCGCTAAAGTATAGGTAATCCATTGACAACATAACCGAATAGACCACTTTCTTATCAAGAGCAGGCGGAGGGACTGGCCCGATGAAGCCCGGCAACCGGCGAACAGCACGGTGCTAATTCTTGCGGAAAATGTCATGTTTTCCGAGAGATGAGGAAGGCGGGTGACACATGACATTCGGCCCTTTCTCGATCGGGAAAGGGCCTTTGGTTTGCCGTCATGCCATGCTCCGCAGTGGTCGAACCGAGCGAAGGAGTGACCTGCAATGCCGATCAAGGTGCCCGACAACTTGCCCGCGAAGGAGATTTTGGCAGAAGAAAATATATTTTTCATGGACGAGACCGTCGCGTTCCATCAGGACATCCGTCCGCTCCGCATCGCGATCCTGAACCTGATGCCGACGAAGGAGACGACGGAGACGCAGCTCCTTCGCCTGATCGGCAATACGCCGCTGCAGGTCGAGGTGGTGCTGCTGCATCCGAAGACGCACGTGTCGAAGAACACGCCGGCCGAACATCTGGCGACGTTCTACAAGACGTTCGACGAGATTTCGTCCCAGTACTATGACGGCATGATCATCACCGGCGCGCCGGTCGAGCATCTGCCGTTCGAGGAAGTCGATTACTGGGAAGAATTGAAGGAGATCATGTCCTGGTCGCGCCGGCACGTCACTTCGACGTTCCACATCTGCTGGGCCTCACAGGCGGGACTGTACCACCATTACGGCATTCCGAAATACCCGCTGCCCGAGAAAATGTTCGGCGTCTTCCCGCACATCGTGACGAAGCGGAACGTCCCGCTTCTGCGCGGGTTCGACGAGCTGTTTTACGTGCCGCAATCCCGCCATACGGAGGTGCGGCAGGAAGACATCGAGCAGGTCGGCGATCTCGAGATTCTGTCGGTCTCGGAGGAGTCCGGCGTCTACATCGTCGCCTCCAGGGACGGCCGGCAGATCTTCGTGACCGGGCATTCGGAGTACGATCCGCTGACGCTCAAATTCGAGTACGACCGCGACAAGGCGAAAGGTCTCAGGGTCAACGTGCCGAAAAATTACTTCCCGAACGACGACCCGACGCGCATGCCGCTGTCCTCGTGGCGCGCCCATGCGAACCTGCTGTTCTCGAACTGGCTCAACTACTATGTGTACCAACAGACGCCTTACGAGCTGGGAGCGGGCATCTGAGTCCGCCGTGCCGACCGTCGCGCCGCCGCCGCGTCTCGGGGTGAAGGTTCGAACCCGCGCGGTTGCTTTTTCCCAAAATACACGATCAAGGAGCTCTGAATGATGAGAATTGAAAGTCGCTTGGCTCAAATCGGCTCGGTTCAGGAGCCCGTCACCGGGGCGGTCAGCTACCCGATCTATCAGGCCACCGCATTCCGTCATCCCAGACTTGGCCAGAGCACCGGATTCGATTACGCCCGCACGAAAAGTCCGACCCGCAAGGTGCTGGAGGAAGCGGCCGCCGAGCTGGAATCCGGCGACGCCGGATTCGCCTGCAGCTCGGGCATGGCGGCGCTGCAGACGATCTTCGCGCTGCTTAAGCAGGGCGACCATCTGCTGGTGTCGCTTGACTTGTACGGCGGTACATACCGGCTCATCGAGCAGGTCATGACGCGCTTCGGCGTGACGGCGTCGTACGTCGATACGAACAACATCGAGGCGCTCGAGGCGAATCTGCGCCCGGGCAGCACGAAGGCGGTGCTGATCGAGACGCCGACGAACCCGCTCATGATGATCACCGATCTGGCGCGTGTCAGCGAGTGGGCGAAATCGCGCGGGCTGCTGGTTATTGTCGACAACACGCTGCTGACGCCGTTCTTCCAGCGCCCGCTGGAGCTCGGCGCGGACATCGTCATCCACAGCGCGACGAAATATTTGGCCGGCCACAACGACGTGCTCGCCGGACTGATCGTGACGAAGGGCAAGGAGCTGTCCGAGCGGATGGCGTTCCTGCACAACTCGATCGGCGCGGTGCTCGGGCCCCAGGATTCCTGGCTGCTCATGCGCGGCATGAAGACGCTCGCGCTGCGGATGGAGCGCCATCAGGCGAACGCGATCCGCATCGCCGAATTTCTGCTGAAGCATCCGCTCGTCACGGACGTCTACTATCCGGCGCTGCCGCACCATCCGGGCCACGAGATCCAGAACCAGCAGTCGTCGGGGAATACGGGCATCTTCTCGTTCAAGCTGAAGTATGCGCGGCTCGTCGAGCCGGTGCTGCGCCACGTGAAGCTGATCGCGTTCGCGGAGAGCCTCGGCGGCGTCGAATCGCTGATAACGTATCCGGCCGTCCAGACGCACGCGGACATTCCGGAGGAAATCCGGCGCGCGGTCGGCGTGGATGACCGGCTGCTCAGGCTGTCGGTCGGCATTGAACATGGCGATGATCTGATCGAAGATCTCGGACAGGCATTGGAACAGGCGGCAAGAGAGACGGAGGCATAGACGATGGCGCACGGACACCGGTATGATTTTGATCGGATCATCGACAGGCGCGGCACGTCGTCGCTGAAATGGGACCAGCTCGGGGCGCTGTTCGGCGGCGAGGACGTGCTGCCGCTGTTCGTCGCGGACATGGACTTCGAGGCGCCGCGGGAAGTCGTCGACGGTATCGTCGAACGGGCGAAGCGCGGCATCTACGGCTATACGATCCGGACCGAAGGGTATTACGAAGCGGTCACCGGCTGGCTGAAACGCCGGCACGGCTGGGCGATCGAGCGCGACTGGCTCGTCACCTCGCCCGGCGTCGTGCCGGCGCTCGCCGCGGCGATCCTCGCGTTCACGGAGCCGGGCGACGGCGTCATTCTGCAGTCGCCGGTCTATTATCCGTTCTACGATGTCATCCGCGCCAACGGCCGGACCGTCGTGGACAATCCGCTGCGGACCCATGACGGGATTTATCGCGTTGATTTCGACCTGCTTGAGGAGCAGGCGAAGCGCGCGAAGCTGATGCTGCTCTGCAGCCCGCACAACCCCGGCGGCCGGGTGTGGACGGCGGACGAGCTTAAGCGGATCGGCGATATTTGCCTGCGGCACGGCGTTATCGTCGTGTCCGACGAGATCCATCACGATCTCGTCTTCGCGCCGCACAAGCATGTGCCGTTCGCAGGGCTGGGTCCGGAATACGCGGAGCGTTCCGTCACGTGCATCGCGCCGAGCAAGACGTTCAATCTTGCCGGGCTGCAGGCCGCGGCGGCGATCGTGCCGAACGGCGAGCTGCGCAGGCGGTTTGTGCGGACCGCCCGCTTCGGGCTGTCGATTCATATGGACAGCTATTTCGGCGTGACCGGCATGGAGACGAGCTACCGGCACGGCGAGCCGTGGCTGGAGCAGCTCCTGGTCTATCTGCGAGAAAACCGGGACGCGCTCATCGCGTTCATGGAGGAGCGGTTGCCGGAGCTTCGGGTCATGAAGCCGGAGGCGACCTATCTCGCGTGGGTCGACTGCCGCGCGATCTCGGACGACCCCGCCGAGCTGAAGAAGCTGATGTACGGCGAAGCGCGCGTCGCGTTCAGCGAAGGCTCGGTGTTCGGGGGGCAGGGCGCGGGCTGGCTGCGCATCAATTTCGGCTGCCCGCGCGCGGTGCTGCTCGAGGCGCTCGAGCGGTTCGCCGCGGCGGCGCGGCGCCGGCTGGACGCGCGGTAAGGCGCGGCGCCGGCTGGATGTGGCGCATTTTTGCACCCTATTCAGACGGTTCGGCGGGAAATCCGGTGCATTTCCGCACCAGACGGAGCCGCTCCGAACAAATGCAACGGGTCTGTCGGTCGACGCGACAGACCCGTTTGTGTTACAATGATATGGACAATGCACACGCGGCCGGATTCGGCCGGCCGGGATGAGGAGGGTCCGGAAAATGAGCCAGGTGGACCGCATACTGGACAAAGCGCTGAATGGCGGAAGACTCGGCCTCGAAGAGATCGTGACGCTGTTCGAAAGCGACGAGATCGAGAAGATGGGCGCCGCGGCGGACACGATCATGAAGCGATTCCATCCGGAACCGATTACGACATTCGTCGTCGGACGGAACGTCAACTATTCCAATATCTGCGACACTTACTGCAGGTTCTGCGCATTCTACCGCCCGCCGGGATCGCCGGAGGGGTACGTGCTGCCGAACGAAACGATTTTCCGGAAGATTCAGGAGACGGTGGACGTCGGCGGGACGGAAATTCTGATGCAGGGCGGCACGCATCCCGATTTGCCGTTCTCGTACTACCTCGACCTGCTGAGGGAGATCAAGAAGCGGTTCCCCGGGATCACGATGCATTCTTTTTCACCGGCCGAAATCCGCAAAATGCAGCAGGTGTCGGGGGGCCTCACGCTCGAGGAGGTCGTCCGCGCGCTGCATGAAGCCGGCCTTGACTCGCTCCCCGGCGGCGGCGCGGAAATTCTCGACGACCGGACGAGGCTGAAGATCAGCCGGCTCAAAGGTTCGTGGACCGATTGGATGGAAGTGATGAAAACGGCCCACCGGATCGGCATGAACACGACGGCCACGATGGTCATCGGCTTCGGCGAGTCGATGGAGGAAAGGGCGCTGCACCTCTTGCGCGTCCGTGAAGCGCAGGACGAATGCATCGCGAACGGCTATCGGTCCGAAGGCTTCCTCGCCTTCATCCCGTGGACGTTCCAGCCGGACAACACGAATCTGAAGCGGGAGAAAGCGACGCCCGAAGAATATTTGAAGACGCTGGCGATCAGCCGCATCGCCCTCGACAACATCAAGAACTTCCAGTCCTCGTGGGTGACGATGGGACCGGAGATCGGCAAATTGTCGCTCCGTTACGGCTGCAACGATTTCGGCAGCACGATGATCGAGGAGAACGTCGTCTCGGCGGCCGGCACGACGCACAAGGTGAACATCTCGCTCATCCTCGACCTGATCCGCCAGGCGGGCAAAATTCCGGCGCAGCGCAACACCCGCTACGAAATCCTGAAAGTGTACAACGAGACCGAAGGCGTAAGCCGCGACTTCGTCATGCAGAATTGAATCACGGCGGAAGCTCCAGCCCCGTGCCCGATCCCGGCGTACGGGGCTGAAGTTTTGCCTGTTTTTTCAATCCGTGCCGCTCCCTTCTTCGTATATCCGCCGATGGGCGGCCATATACTGTTGTCAAGGAAAGGAGTGGGCCCATGGAGATCTTCGAGGTCAGGTTGTCCGCCGCATCCGAAGACAAGCTGTCCGAGCTCACCCGATGTCTGAACGAATCGTTCGCGGATTTACATATGGACGGACGTCTGGAGACCGTGCCGGCGCTCGGCCTGATCGTCTACCGCCGCGCCGGCGGCCCGCCGGATGAGAAGGAACGGCTTGCAATCCACAGCCGCGCCGCCGAAGGCATGGCCGAGTATGTAATCTCCGCGGTCGAACCGGAACTGGTCCGGATCATGATCCGCAAGTATTACCCGTGCAGCGACGACGACATGGAACGGATCGCGGAGCTGTGCATGAAGATGCTCGGCGCGCTGCCGGACCGGCCGGACGGTTCCGCGAAGACAGTAGGCCCGCTCGCGCAAGACACGGCATCCCGAGATCGAACAACCCGGGAACCTTCCCGAAAAAAATCAACCCGCGAACTTCCCCCGCAAAACACGGCGTTCGCCGCCATCAACCGTACCGCCAGACCGTCTTGCGTTCCCGCGTCCGCGAGAGGCGGACGTACTCCGGCCGGGCAGGAAGGCGCGGACGAGGCGGATGGCGCCGGCCGGGACGGATGGCCGTCCGAGGCGGATGGCGCCGGCCGGGACGGATGGCCGTCCGGGGCCGCCGCGACTCCCGGGGCGGATGGCTTCGCCCCTTCGCCGGATTCTTCCGGCGCGGAGCCTGGCATGCGGCGAGGGCAGCGCAAACGGCACATCGCCGCGGAACTGCTCGCTTACCTGCAGGAGCGGCCGTCGCTCCATCTGGAGGGCTACATCACGTTCCGGCTGGACAAGTATTGGGAGGAGCTGGCCGAGGCGGCGGAGGCCGCGGTCGACGAGTTCGTGATGGACCGGCAGTACCGGGAGTTCATCGGGCTGCTGAACGAGTTCGTCGGCCTGCAGCAGCCCAAGGTATCCTCCGTGAACCTGGTGCTCAAAGCCGACGGCGGCTTCGCGCTGTACGACGAGACGTTCCGCCCGATGGATCCCGCGGACGGCGGACGAGTCACCGCGGATTTCACGGACGAGGAGCTGAACGTCGAAGACATGGTCGTCAGTTGTCTGATCGCGGTCTCACCCCGCGAGATCACGCTGCACGCCCGCGATCCGGAGCTGCCGGTCGTGCGGACGATCGAAGCGATTTTCACCGGGCGGGTGACCGTCTGCGCGGGCTGCCGCTCCTGCCGGCCGCTGACCGGCGCCGTCCTGAACTGACCGGGAGAGGGAAAGGGGAGCCCGGAAGGGATCGGGGCGGCAGGTTCAGCGCCCAACGCTCCGCGATTTGCGCTTGGCGATGGACGCTCGGAGACCGGCGATCGGCGATCGGCGCTCCGAGACCGTCTCCCGGCGCCCTGCGCTCCGCGCTTCTCGCTTGACCGTGCCGCGGCCCCGGAGTATAATGGGTCCATCGGCGACGACGAAGACATGTTCTCGTCTTCCGGCACGGCACAGAGAGAGGGAACGAAGGCTGCAATTCCCTCCCGGCGCCAGACGGGAATACCCCTTCATCAGCCGTGCGGCCGAACGGGCTCGCCCCAAGTAAGCTGCACCGGGTCATCTCCGTTACCGGATGCCTGAGGCGGACGTCCGCTCCCGATGCGGGAAACGGCGGCCGCGAACAAGGGTGGAACCACGGGTCAACAAGCGCTCGTCCCTTTCGGGGCGGGTGTTTTTTTATTTTTCAGGGAGGTTGTTTCACATGTCGATTCGCATCACGTTTCCGGACGGCGCGGCAAGGGAGTATGCCGCGGGAACGACCGTCGAGGAAGTCGCGGGCTCGATCAGCCCCGGGCTGAAGAAGAACGCCGTCGCGGGCAAGGTGGGCGGCAAACTCGTCGATGTCTACGCGCCGATCGAAGAGGACGCGGCGCTCGAAATCGTCACGCTCGATGCGCCGGAAGGCGTTGAAGTCATGCGGCACAGCACGGCGCATCTGATGGCGCAGGCGCTCAAGCGGATCTACGGCGACAAGAACGTCAAGCTCGGCATCGGGCCGGTCATCGAGGACGGCTTCTACTACGATGTCGATCTGGACCGTCCGATTTCCTCCGAGGACCTGGAGACGATCGAGAAGGAAATGGCGAAGATCGTCGCCGAAGACCTGCCGATCCGCCGCCGCGTCGTCAGCCGCGAGGAGGCGATCCGGATCTACGAGGAGCTCGGCGATCCGCTCAAGCTCGAACTGATTCGCGATCTGCCGGAGGACGCGGTCATCACGATCTACGACCAGGGCGAGTTCTTCGACCTGTGCCGCGGGCCGCATCTGCCGTCGACCGGACGGATCAAGGCGTTCAAACTGCTCAGCGTCGCGGGGGCGTACTGGAGAGGCGATTCCCGGAACAAAATGCTCCAGCGCATCTACGGCACCGCGTTCCCGAAGAAGGCGCAGCTCGACGAATATCTCCATCTGCTCGAGGAAGCGAAGAAGCGCGACCACCGCAAGCTCGGCCGCGAGCTCGGATTCTTCGCGTTCTCGAAGGAGGTCGGCCAGGGGCTGCCGCTCTGGCTGCCGAACGGCGCGAAGCTGCGCCGCACGCTCGAACGGTACATCGTCGACCTCGAGGAGAAGCTCGGTTATCAGCACGTGTACACGCCGGTGCTCGGCAGCTCCGAACTGTACAAGATCTCCGGGCACTGGGACCATTATCAGGACAGCATGTTCCCTCCGATGGAGATGGACAATGAAGTGCTGGTGCTGCGCCCGATGAACTGCCCGCACCACATGATGGTGTACAAGAGCGAGCTGCGCAGCTACCGCGACCTGCCGATCCGGATTGCCGAGCTCGGCACGATGCACCGGTACGAGATGTCCGGCGCGCTCACCGGCCTGCACCGCGTCCGCGCGATGACGCTGAACGACGCCCACATCTTCTGCCGGCCGGACCAGATCAAGGAGGAGTTCGCCCGCGTCATCCGGCTCATCCAGCATGTCTACAAGGATATCGGCATCAAGGAATACCGGTTCCGGCTCTCGTACCGGGATCCGAAGGACACCGAGAAATATTATCCGGACGACGCAATGTGGGAGAACTCGCAGCGCATGCTGAAGGAGGTCGTCGAGGAGCTCGACCTGCCGTACTTCGAGGCGGAGGGCGAAGCGGCGTTCTACGGGCCGAAGCTGGACGTGCAGATCAAGACGGCGCTCGGCCGCGAAGAGACGCTGTCGACGGCGCAGCTTGACTTCCTGCTGCCGGAGAAGTTCCAGCTCGAATACGTCGGCGAGGACGGCCAGAAACATCGCCCGGTCGTCATTCACCGCGGCATCATCAGCACGATGGAACGGATGACCGCGTTCCTGCTCGAGAACTTCGCGGGGGCGCTGCCGCTCTGGCTGTCGCCGGTTCAGGCGCGCGTCATCCCGGTGTCGCAGCAGTACGACGAATACGCGTCGGCGATCGCCGAGCGGCTGAAGGAAGCGGGCATCCGCGCCGAAGCGGACCTGCGCAACGAGAAAATGGGCTACAAAATCCGCGGCGCGCAGCTCGAGAAAATTCCGTACATGCTCATCGTCGGCGAGAAAGAGGCGACGAGCGACACCGTCTCCGTGCGCAAGCGCGGCGAAGGCGACATCGGCGCGAAGCCGGTTGACGAGACCATCGGCCTGCTGCTGGAGGAAATCCGCACCCGCAAGGTGTGACGCCGGCGCCGGCGCGCACGCATAAAACCGAAGGCATCGGGGCAACCTCCGAACAAGGAGGAGATTCGACTCGATGTCGACTGAACCTGGTTTATCGCGTTGTCGTTCTGCGGCCGTCCGGCTCGCGGCGGTTGCCGCGATCGCCGTCGCCGCTGTCTGCGTTCCGGCCGACCCGGCGTCGTCCGCACCGGCGTCATCCGCCGGCGCGCCGGCTGCCGAAGCCGAAGATGCGGAGACCGGCCCGCTCGCATCCGTCGTCGTGACGGCGACGGGCTACACGGCCGGCGTGGAGTCGACCGGCAAGCGGCCGGGCGAGCGCGGGTACGGCATCACGTATTCCGGAGTAAAAGTAAGACGCGGAATCGTTTCGACGATCGCCGCAGACCCGAAGGTTTTCCCGATCGGCACCCTGCTCTACATTCCCGGTTACGGCTACGGCGTCGTCGCCGACACCGGCAAAGCGATCAAAGGCAACCGCATCGACCTCTATTTCGAGACGCCGCGCCAGGTATACCGCGAATGGGGCAAGCGGACCGTCAAGATCGACGTGCTCGTACGGGGCGGGGGCAAACTGACCGAAGCGCGGCTCGCCGAACTCGGCCGCGCGGTGTCAACCGGTCAATGGATTCCCGTCGCAAAGCGCGAGACTTGAATTATAAGCTGAAACATCCCGTCGCCATGGGCGGCGGGATTTGATTTTTTTCGCCTGCCGCGGACAATTCGCGCCTTGCGGCACTCGAATTTGCCGCGTTTCCGTGGTAAGATGTACGTTACGGTAAGAAGTTTGTAAACATTTCATAAGGATTGGGCGGTGCCATGTCCATGAACGGGAACGACGGGCAGCTCTCGGGCCTTCTGGATCCGCGGAAAGAAGCGGAACTGGCCCAGTTGTACAACCAGATGATTCGCGTTGCCTACGCGAACGTGTACAACAAGTCCGACGCGCTCGATGTCGTCCAGGAGGCATGGGTAAAAATGCTGGCGAAGCGCGGAACACTGCGCGAATCGGACAAGCTTGCCGCCTGGGCCAAGGTGATTACACGCAACGTCGCGGTCAACGTGAACCGGGTGGCGGCCCGGACCCGGACATGGGACGACGCGGATTTCATGCGGGCGGCCGGGGACCGGGAACAGCGGACGGAAGAGCTGATGATGGAAATTTCGGAGCTGCTGGGACAGCTCGAGCCCGCGGCGCGCACCTTGTTTCTCTACAAATATTATTACGGGCTCAAGGATCAGGAAATCGCCAACGCCATGTCGATGCCGGTCGGTACGGTGAAGGCGAAGATCCACCGGGCGCGGGAAAGACTCAAAAAAGCGCGCCTGGCGGATCTGGACCTGCGAAGCGAAGGACGGTCCGTGTGAACTCGTTTCTGGAATCGCATACATTTTAAAACAGCCCGGTTATGGTCATGAGAGTGCAAATTTTATGACAAATGATCTGACATGTTAGCGTCAGATCCTTATTTATTTTTTACGAAAAGTTGGATATAATGTTATAAATGTTTACATATTGTATGGGGGGATGCGGATGAGCCCAATCCGACGTTGGTGGAACCGGGCGGTCAATGATCCGGAGCAAGCTTCCGTCTTCCGGTCCGCGGATCATGAAGAGAAAGTTTCGCAGTTGATCCGCGAATCGCTGGTCATCTCCGACCGGATGCAGGCCGCCGTGGAAGAAGTCAATCTGGCGACGCTCGAACTGTCGGAGATCGCCGATCGCTCCAGGGAGCAGGAGGAGCGGCTGCGCGGCCTGGGCCGTCAGGCGGTCGACCGGATCGAAGAGACGTTCGCCGCGCTTCAGACGGTCGAGGCGCGGGCGGAGGAAATCAAGGACAACATGCTCCGCACGAACGACCAGAGCCGCGAGGTGAAGCAGGTCGTCATCGATGTCTGCCGGTCGCTGGTGAACACCGACGAGGTGATGAACGACCTCGGCCGCCACAACCGGACGATGGAGCAGCGGATCGACGATCTGATCGCGCAAATGTCGCGCATCGGCGAAATCAACGCCTTTCTCCAGGAAGTTGTGAGGCAGACGTCGCTGCTCGCGCTCAACGCTTCGATCGAAGCGGCGCACGCGGGCGAGTACGGGCGCGGCTTCGCCGTCGTGGCGCAGGAGATCCGCAAGCTGGCGGAGCAGAGCCATGAAGCGCTGCGCCGTTCCGGCGACATTGTCCAGGAAATCGAGGAAGGCGCGCGGCAGGTCGTCTCGTCGGTCATGGCGGAAAAAACGGCGGTGCAGCGCGGCATTTCCGAGATGGCGCAGACGAAAGTCTGGATGGACGACATTTACGCCCGCATCGTCCGGCTCGATCCGCTCGTGTCGACCGCGGCGCAGGCGAGCGCCCAGCAGTCCGAGCTTACGGCGGACGCGACGACGATGCTGAAGGAAGTCGTGGACGCGATGGGACTGACCGTCCGGAGCGTCGACGAGACGCTCGAGCTGACCGCCGAGCAGCGCAAACAGATCGCGAAGCTGGACCGGGTGCGGGAAGATCTCGGCCGGAATTCGCGGGCGCTCTACGCGGCGATCATGGAAGTCGGGTTGCGCCGCGATGCCGGCACGGCCGACCTGCCGATCGAGCCGATGGTCGAATGGCTCGCGTCGGCCGCCGCGCGGCCGGACATCCGCTCGCTGGACGAGCAGGCGCACGCGGCGGCGCTGAAGGCGCTCATCGGGTCGAAGCCGGAGATCGAGGCGATCTGGTCGAACCGCGCGGACGGCTCGTTCATTTTCTCCTTCCCGGAGGCCGGGCTGCTCAACGCGCGCGGCCGGGAATGGTGGAAGCGGGCGATGGAAGGCAGCGCGTACACTTCCGATATCTATATTTCCGCCATCACGAAACGTCCGTGCCTCACCATATCGATGCCGATTTTGGACGACCTTGGCAAGCCGGCCGGCGTCGTCGGCATCGACATCCGCGTGGAGCAGGCGCGGCAGGAGCGGCCGCGGGCGGCAAGCGGCTGACGGTTTCAATACGATTCATCACAGTCCGGCAGGCGGCTCGGTCTCAAGACCGAGCCGCCGTTCATTCGCGGGGTCCTTCCCGACCCGCCGGCCTTCCATGTATACTGGACGTACCAAACAAGCAGCAGGAGAGATGGACATGAATCCGAAAGTATTCGGCCGGGTTCTCGGCGGGCTGGTGCTGCTCGCCATCGGCGGCATGTTCCTGCTTCGTCAGTTGGGCTACGTGTCGTTCGACTTCGATATCGGATATTTGATCTCAACGTTCTGGCCGCTCATTCTGATCGCGGTCGGCGTTCAGAGCATGATGCAGCGCGGCGGCGGCTGGTGGGGGGTATTCCTGCTCGGTCTCGGCGTATTTTTCCAGATCCGGAATCTCGGCTTCATCGACCTGTCGATCGGCGACGTGTTCCGGTACGGCTGGCCGGTGCTGCTCATCTGGTGGGGGCTGAGCATGATTCTCCGGCCGGGGACGAACAAGAAGAGCGACGGCGGCTGGCAATCGTATCCTCCGAAAACAGGCGACCGTCCGGTTCCGCCTCCGCCCCCGCTTCATCCGAATCCGCTCGACCTCGATTACGAGCCGCCGAAGGCCGGTGAATCCGGCGCGGACGGGAATCCCGGCGCGGCGGGGCATCACGGGGCGGGCGGCCATCATGGCGCAAATCCTCATCATGGCGCAGACGGCCATCATGGCGCAGGCGGGTGGCATGGGAACGGCGGCGCGGGCGGCGCCGGAAGCTGGAACGGCGCGGGCGGATGGAGCGGCCCCGGTCCGAAACACGCGGCGGATGACGAACGGCACGATTGGGCGCATGCCAATCCGAACGCCGAGAACCGCAGCGGATTTATCGGCGACATTCACCTCGGCGGCGACTACTGGGAGCTGCGGCCGATGAACATCTCGCTGTTCATCGGGGATACGGTGCTCGACCTGACGAAAGCCCAGATCCCTTACGGCGAGACGCGCATCAACATTTCTTCGTTCATCGGCGACGTCAAGGTGTTCGTGCCGAACGACCGCGATCTGGGGCTCAGCGTCATCTCGAGTTCGTTCATCGGGGATACGAAGGTGTATGAGCGTCACGAGGGCGGCTTCTTCAAGCACGTGAAGTTCGAGACGCCGTATTATCATGAAGCGGACAAACGGATCCGGCTGAACGTCAGCTCGTTCATCGGCGACGTCCGCATCGTGAAGGTGGGATAAGCGGCCGATGCTCACGCGGATATGGCGCAGCAGCAAATGGGAGCTTATTCTCATCGTGTTCGGAACCTCGCTGATCTCGACGGCCATCGCGGCCGTCGGCACGATCTACGCGGAAGCGGTGCTTCCGCCGGGCGAGTGGCGCTCGGCGGCGGCGGCCGCTTTCGTGCTGGTGAACATCGCGATCGGCTACTGGGCGGCGCAGCGCAACCAGCGGCGCATCGACGCCCTCCACTTCGCGATCAAGCAGGCGGTCAGCGGCAATCTGGCCGTCCGCATTCCGGAAGAAGGCGCGCGCTCCTTCGCGCCGGTCTACCGGGACTTCAACGAGATGGCGGCCAAGCTCGAGGAGCGGCTGCAGCTCTTGCAGCGCATGGGCGAAGAGCAGGTGATGCGCGAGGCGGCGTCGAACGAGGCGGCCGTGCTGGAGGAGCGCAAGCGGCTGGCAAGAGATTTGCACGACACGGTCAGCCAGCAGCTTTTCGCGATCCACGTGTCGGCTTCGTCGCTGCCGAAGCTGCTGGAGATCAACCGCGAGCGCGCGGCCGAAGTGATGCGGCAGCTCATCCAGATGTCGACATCGGCGCAGCGGCAGATGCGCGGACTGATCGCGCAGCTCCGGCCGCTCGAGCTCGAAGGCCGGTCGCTCCGCGAAGCGCTCGAGAAGTGGTTCCCGGATTATTGCCGGCAGAACGGGCTGCAGGGCGAGCTCAGATGGGACATCGACAGCCCGCTCTCGGACGCGAAGGAGCATCAGCTCTTCCTGATCATCCAGGAAGCGATGGCGAATATCGTGAAGCATGCGGCGGCGCAGCGGGTGCTGCTGCACGCGACGGAGACGGAAAGGCAGTACGCGATCACGCTGCAGGATGACGGCGCGGGATTCCGGGCCGACCAGGTGAAGGCGGGTTCGTACGGACTGACGACGATGCGCGAGCGGGCGCAGAAGCTCGGCGGCGATACGGAAATCATCAGCAAGACCGGCGCCGGCACGCGCATCCGCGTCACGATACCGAAGTACGGAAGCGAGGAGAGGGATACGGATGAGCGAGACGGCTGAATACCGCGTCATGATCGTGGACGATCACGACATGGTGCGGACGGGGCTGAAAACGTATTTGATGCTGGAACCGAAATTCGATGTGCGCGCCGAAGCGGGCAGCGGCGAGGAAGCGCTCAAGCTGCTGGAGTCGATGGATGCCGGCAGCCTGCCGCACATCATCCTGATGGATCTGATGATGCCGGGGATGGACGGCGTCGAGACGACGCGCGCGGTGCTCGAGCGCTGGCCGGACATCCGGATCGTCATGCTGACGAGCTTCCTCGAAGACGACAAGGTGCTCGCGGCCGTCGAGGCGGGCGCGACCAGCTACGTGCTGAAAACCGTCTCCGCGGAGGAGCTGATCTACGCGCTGAACGGCGCCGCGCGCGGCATGCCGGTCATGACGAGCGACGTCTCCCAGGCGCTGACACGCGGCCTGCGCATGCGCAACGCCCAGGGGACGGAAGAAGGGCTGACCGAGCGGGAGAAGGAAGTGCTCCTGCTCATCGCGGAAGGCCGCTCGAACAAGGAAATCGCCGACGAGCTGCACATCAGCATCAAGACGGTCAAGACGCACGTCAGCAATCTGCTCATGAAATGCGAGCTGGAAGACCGGACGCAGCTCGCCGTGTACGCCCATCGCAAAGGGCTGGTGAAGCCCACGGGACGGTAGGCGCCGGACGCAAAGCGCCCGCCTGCATATTCATGCGGAAGAGCGGGCATGCTGATGGTATGTCATTCCATGCCTGAAAGGTCGGTCGCAGGCCATGATACCACTCGAATCGAGGCTCGAGAATCGCGAGTTCAAATTCGCCGATGCCCGCGGCGCGCTGGGCGAGCTCGGCTTCTCGCTCGGCGGAGGCTGGGAGTACGACGGCGGTTCGTTCGATCGGGCATTGGACGGGGAGAAACAGGAGATGTGGCTCAGGCTGCCGTTCACCGCGACGTTCGGCAACATCGACGCCGAGGAGGAGGAGAGCGACGCGGTCATTCGCTTCGGCAAGCCGTACGCGCTGCGGCATGTTTACCAGGAAGGCCTGGACGCGGGCGCCGGGCCGCGGCTGGCCGCCGGCCTGATCGATCAATTCGCGGCTCCGGAAGATCCGGACGCCCGGATCGCCCCGGAATGGGCCGAGCGGGCGGCGGAAATGCTGCGGGTCGCCGAATCGGCGCTGCTCCGGAACTGACGCGTCGGCTTCATGGGCGTAACAGGTTTGCAGACTGCATGGATGGAAAGCTGGACCGTCGGAGAGTCCCGGCAGCAGGCGGGATTCTCTTTTTTATTGGGGCCGGTATTTCGTCGAAGGATGGGCATGCGGCTGTCGTGTGGCTGTCGCGCGGCTGTTTTTATTTGTCTTTAAACCTGCTTTAAGATTGAATTAATGTAGAACTGGCATGCTTGGAATCACGGAGATGACAATTTCGCGCAGCGAATTGGATAAGGCAAGGAGGAGAGGCAACGATGGACGACAAGAACAATGTGAATCGGCCTTACGATGCGTTCTTTCATCCCCCCGAACGGCGGAGCGGTCTGAACGGCGAGTCCGGGGGGGAAAGGAGAGCGGCCGCGGACGGCGGCGCGGGAGCCTTGAACGGCACGGCGGGCGCCGGGGGAGGCATGCCGGCCGCATCGGTCGGTCCGGCGGATGCCGCGGGCGGCACGGCCGCGAAGCCGGTCTGCTATTATTCGTATGGTCCGTTCCGCCCGGGCGGCGCTGACCGGGAATCGGCGGGCGCCGAACCGTCGATCCGGAGCGAAGCCGCGGCGGCGGACAGGATCGAGCCCGGAACGGCTGTCCGTCCCGTCGCGGCGGTGCGGACATGGACGGTCAGGGAGCGCCGGCGCGGCTCGTGGCGGGCGCCCGTGGCCGCATTCCTGGCGGGCGTCGTGCTCACCGGCAGCCTCATGTTCGCTTCCGACTATCTGAACCTGTTCACCGGCTCCAACCAGACGATGGCGCAGAGCCCGTCGTCCGGCGGCGATGCCGCAAGCGCGGCGTCTTCCGGCGGCTCGGTCGCGGGAGCTTCGGCCGGCGGCATGGTGTCGAACGCGATTGACACGGTGCGGCCGAACAATATCGCGAAGATCGTCGAGCTTTCGAGTCCCGCCGTCGTGAAGATCGAGACTTTCGTCAAGACGCGCTCCCGCTCCGGCGGAAACAGCCTTTTCGACGATCCGTTCTTCCGGCAGTTCTTCGGCGACCCGTACCGCATTCCGACGGACGACGAAGGCAGCCCGCAACTGCGGCCGAGCGGTCTCGGTTCCGGATTTTTCTTCGACAAGGATGGTTACATTCTGACGAACCAGCACGTGGTCGGCGGCGCGGACAAAATTACGGTGACGGTGATCGGCTACGATGAGCCGTTCGAGGCGGAACTGCTCGGCTCCAGCTACGATCTCGACCTCGCGGTGCTGAAGATCAAGGGCGACAAGGATTTTCCGACGCTGCCGCTCGGCGATTCGGACGCGATCAACGTCGGCGAATGGGTCGTCGCGATCGGCAACCCGAACGGCTTCGACCATACGGTGACGGTCGGCGTGCTGAGCGCGAAGGAGCGGCCGATCACGATCCAGGACACGGAAGGCACGCGGCAGTACCAGCATCTGCTGC
>Ga0310832_100233_pt1 | contig 65147 bp, 66 predicted proteins | sample WT_ome_7_FD_201303 | JGI IMG/M metagenome (GOLD analysis project Ga0310832, IMG submission 201303) | Sorghum-adapted microbial communities enriched on wild type (WT) sorghum from Joint BioEnergy Institute, Emeryville, California, United... ...
GCTTGGGAGTGGCATCCGGTCATGCCGCATACAGCGAGTCGCCCAATCTACACAACCATCGGATGCGCCCTCGATCGTGCAAGGTTCGGTGCTGACCGTCGTGCAGTCTTCGCTGCATCTCGACACCTGTCGAGGTCGGCGCTGGCCTCGGCCGCCTCTACCTCCATCACGACCATTCGCAGGTGGGAGAGAGGAGACTTCCGGTTCCTCCCCGATGAGGCACTACGCAGGTCGGTAGCCAAGGCGCTGGGGGTGTCGCTGGCGCAACTCACCCGATCCCTGGAGGTGAGCCGGGCCAGCCAAGACCAGGCCTGACGACGGCCGGCAGCGCCACCAGGGGCGGGGGAGCGGCGTGCCCCCGGGGGCACGCCTGCGTGGGTTTTCTTGACGCAATCCTTACCCGCGCTTGGGCTGGGTCCCGGGCGAAGTCGTGTAGTTGCGGCGAGCGTGTTCGTCGGAGCTGAATCCGGTCAGGGGGCACCGGGTCGCCGGCTCATGCCCAGGTGGTGCCCGACGTGGTAGCCGAGACGGCCGGAGACGCGGAGGAACTGGTCGTGGACGTCGGCGTGCTCGGCCGGCCGAGGGGCGGGTCAGGGCGTCTCCGGTGGGACGGTAGGAGACCCGCAGCCCCCATGGCCGATCCCCGCACCCTCCCGAACGACCGCTTCGGATACGGCGTTTACTCGCTGGTCGCCCACGCCTCCCCGGAACAGGTGCGGTTGGTCGCCGAGGTGCGGGAGGCGGTCGGTCAGGCACGCGCGGTCATCCCGGCGCACGTCACGATCCGGGGCACCTTCTACGGGATCGACGGCCTCGACCGGATGCGCGGGCTGCTGAGACGGACGGCGGCCTCGCTGGAACCGGCCCGGGTCGAGTTCGGCCCCGGCGGCTGGGAGCTCCTCAGCGAGGGCGGGAGGCCGCCACGCGTGTGCGCTGCCGTGCGTGACGTCACCGGAGCTGCGGTCGCTCCACGAGGCCTTCGACGCGGTCATCCGGCCCAACTCCCACGACGCCTACGGAGGCGCCTACCGGGCCCACCTGACGCTGTGCCAGGACTGCACCCGCGATCAGGCCCGGCAGGCCCTGGAGCTGATCGCCCGCCAGGACTTCGGCGCCGGGTTCGCCTTCGACTCCGTGGAGCTCGTGGGACGGGTCGGGCCGGCCTTCGGGGGTGGGTGGACGGTGATCGAGTCGTTCCCCCTCGCCCCTAGCTGAGCCAGCGGTCCCGGTGCTGCGCGACGAACTCCTCGTCCAACCAGGCGGGGAAGCGCTCGCGCACCTCCCGGATGCGCTCCCGCTGGCCCGGTGAGAGGCGCTCGGCCGCGGAGAGGCAGCGGGCGGAGCGCAAAAGGCCCTGCTGGCGCAGCACCTCGTTGACGCCGGCCACGCAGCCGGCGAAGGCGTGGTCGACGTCGAAGACGGCGGCGTTGACCTCGACGAGGTCCGCGGCGCCTGCGAGCAGCGCGGCCGGCACGGCGCCTGCGTCGCGGGCGGCGCGCACCCGGGCGACGAGCTCCACCGCTGCCGCGGTGCCGACCGCCCACTGGCCGAGCAGCCCGCCCTCGGTGCGGATCTCGCGGGTCTGCCCGCCGACGGTGCGGCGCACGGGCGTGACCAGGTCGTGCACGATCGCGTCGTCGTTGCCGGTGAGCACCGCGACGTCGGCCCACCGGTCGTGCTCCAGCAGCGCCTGCACGACGTCGTTGTGGCGGTACCGGTCGAACGGGGCCGACTTGACGGCCACGACCGTCTCGATGTCGAACAGGTCCTGCCAGAAGGCGCGGTCGAGCCGGCGGCCGCCCACGCTCTCCTGCAGGTAGAAGCCGATCGTCGGGAGGACCTCGCCCACCGCGCGGGCGCGTTCCAGGAGCACCTTCTCGGTCGGCTCCCGCACCCCCCACGGGCACAGCAGCGCGGCCTCGTAGCCGAGCGCGGCCGCGGCCTCGGCCTCGCGGACCGCGTCGGCGACCTCCCCGCACACGCCCGCGACGAGCAGCCGGCCGCGGGCGGCTTCGGCGGCGAGCCCCAGCACCTCGGTGAAGAGCCCCTGGTCGGCGTGCAGCTCGAACTGCGTGGTGTGCACGCCGACGGCGACGCCGTGCGCGCCCGCCTCGACGTAGTACCGGGTGAGCGCCCGCTGCGCGACGAGGTCGACGGCGCCGTCCTCGGTGAGCGCGAGCGGGTGGGCCGGGATGACGACCCCGCCCCGGAACCGGTCGGACGCCGGCATCAGAACCGCCCTTCCCGCTGCTGGAACTTCGTCGGCTTGCCCAGCTGGCGCCCGCCCGCGCCGACCCAGTCGGCCACCCAGTCGACGAGCCGTCGCAGCGGCACCGTCGGGTAGCCGAAGCGCTCGTGGCACTCGCCCGCGTCGCTCAGCAGCGCGTCCGGCGCCTCGGTGCCGGAGAAGGTGGGTTCGACGCCCATCCGCTCGGCGAGCAGCGTCGCCAGCCGCCGCACCGGGACGGTCTCCGGGCCGGTCGCGTTGAGCACGTGCGGCGGCACGCCGGCCAGGGTCACGCTGCGCAGCGCCCACGCGTTCACGTCGCCCTGCCACACGACGTTGACCGCGGGCATGGTGAGGTCCACCGGCTCGCCCGCCGCGAGCTTGACCGCGATGTCGGCGATCACGCCGTAGCGCAGCTCGCAGGCGTAGTTCAGCCGGAAGACCGTGGTGGGGGTGCCCCACTCGTGCGCGGCGTGCGTGAAGATCCGCTCGCGGGCGAGGCAGGACTGCGCGTACTCCCCGACCGGGTCGGCCGGGTCGTCCTCCACCGCCCCGCCCGCGGCGAGCGGGCGCAGCGGGTAGACGTTGCCGGTGGAGTAGACCACCGTCGGCACCCCGCGGTAGCGCGCCGCGACGAGCGTGGGGATGGCCGCGTTGGACCACCACGTCCTGTGCTCCTGGCCGCTGGTGCCGAACTTCATCGCCGCGAGGAAGTACACCGCCGCCGCGTCGGGCAGGTCGGCGTAGGAGGCCGGGTCGGCGAGGTCCACCGCGAGCGTGCGCACGCCGTCGGCCTCCAGGCCCTTCCGCACATCGGCGTCGGAGAACCGGGACACGGCGAGGACCTGCGCGTCCGAGCCCGCGTCGTCGAGCGCCCTGCGGGCCATCCGGGCCATCGACGGGCCGATCTTGCCGCCCGCGCCGAGCAGGACGATGTCGCCCCCGACGCCGGCCAGCGCCTCGGCCACGCCGGGGACGGGACGGGAGAGGCGTTCCTCGAGCGCGGCCTCGTCGACGGGCCGCTTCTCCGGTTCGGTCACAGCAGGTTCCCCAGGTAGGTCAGGGCGAGCGCGAGCAGGAAGGCGATGCCGGCGCAGGCCAGCGCCGTCTGGGCGACGCCGAGCCGCAGCCGGCCGCGGTCGGCGTGGCGGGCGAGCGCCACCAGCACGATCCCGATGAGCGGCACCGCGAAGATCGTCACGGCCTGCGCGGTGACGATGAGCTGGACCGGGATCCCGCCGAAGACGATCGCGACGACGCCGCCGATGACCATCACGGCCGTGATGCAGGCCTTGACGCGGGCCGAGGACAGCCCGCCGGACTCGATGCCGAGCGCACCGGCGATCATGTGGCCGCCGATCGTGCTGTTGCCGACCAGCGACGAGAACGCGGCGGCCCACAGGCCGACCGCGAACAGCGCCGACGCCCAGCCCCCGACGGTGGGTTCGAGGATCGACGCGATGGTCGCCGGGGACGTCACCGCGACACCCTCGGGGTGCAGGACGGCCGCGGCCGCCAGCATGATCATGAGCGAGAGGGCGCCGAGCACGACGGTGCCGGTGACGGCGTCGCGGCGCGCCTCCCGGTAGTCCTCGGCGCTCCAGCCCTTCTCGCGCACGAGCTGGATCTGGTAGAGCGCCCCGACCACCGAGAACGTGGTCGCGGCCAGGCCGACCACGATCGCGACCGATCCCGTGGGCAGGCTCGGCACCAGCCCGGCGAGCACCGCCCCGACGTCCGGCCGGCTCGCCACCGCCGTCACGACGAAGACGACCAGCATCACGCCGACGATCGCGACCATCAGGGTCTCGAGCTTGCGGTAGAACGACGGCAGCCACAGGAACCCGATCGCGAGCAGCGTGAACAGCGCGGCGAACAGCGCGACGTCGCCGCCGAAGAGCACGTTGGCCGCCGCGCCGGTCCCCACCGAGTTGCCCGCCTGGAACGACGCCGTCACGAGGAACGACCCGATCCCGACCAGTACACCGACCGCACGGGTGTAGCGCCGGGACACCGTGGCGACCGGCCCGCGGTCGGTGGTGAGGCCGATGCGCACCGACAGGTCCACGAAGCAGAGCATCAGGACCGTGGCGATCACCGGTACCCAGACGAACTGGTAGGCGTGCTGCGCGCCGATCGAGCTCGCGGTCGTGATGCTGCCGGGCCCGAACACGAGCGCCGCCGTGACGAACGCGGGGCCGAGCCGACCCCGAGAACGCGCGGTCGTCTTTCCGCCAGCTGTCATGAGAAAACCTTTTCTACGAGGTGCGGAGACCGTAGAGCCTCGTGCGGGGCGGCGTCAACTACGGCCGGGCCAGCCCGGCCCCCAGTCGTTCGACCAGGTGCACCGGCGCGAGCAGGTCCTCGTCCGGCTGGGCGGACGACGGCTCGGCGCACGCCGCGAGGAAGGCCTCGGCGGCGGGGAGCAGGTAGTCGCGCCCCAGGTCGATCACCTCGGTCCGGGCGCCGTCCGCGGTGACGGCGCCGAGGTGGAACGGGACGGGCGCGCCGGCGCCCGGGGGTACGAACGTGCACGTCACCGGCGTGCCCCCCAGGACGGTGGTGGCCACGACCGCCCGCGGGGTGCGCTGCACCGCCATCGGGGCGCGCTCGTAGCCGGCCGGGCCGAGCACCTCGACCGCCGCCTCGAGGAGGTGGATCCCGTAGAACGCGATGCCGGAATAGGGGCTCGCCGGGTCCGCGGGCCCGACCAGGTGCAGGTGCCGCAGCTCGCCCCGGGCCGCCAGCCCGGCCGCGCGCCGCACGGCCGCGGGGAAGCGCAGCGCCGAGCGCGACCAGACGAGGGCGCCCGCCCTGCGGGCGGTGTCGATCAGCGCCCGCGCGTCCGCGACGGTGGTGGCGAACGGCTTGTCCACCCACACCGGCAGCCCCGCGGCGAGCAGCGGCCCGGCCAGCGCGCGGTGCGTCGCGCCGTCGCGGGTCAGCACCAGCGCGGCGTCGACGGCCCCGACCAGCGCGTCCGGCGAGCCCACCACCAGTGCCGGGTCGATCCCGGCCGTGCGCGCGTCGACGTCGACCGGGGCCACCGCGACCACCCGGGCCCCCGGCGGCCGCCCCTCTCCGTTGACCAACCGCAGCAGCTCGGCGGTGTGGCTGCTCTCCGCCCCGACGATCCCGATCCGCAGCACGTCCCGCGCACCTCCCACGCCCCTATCCTTCTCGACGTGGCGGTCAACCTGCGCGACGTCGCACGCCGGGCCGGTGTGTCGGTGCCCACGGCGTCGCGCGTCCTGTCCGGGAGCGACTACGCGGTTCGACCGGAGCTGCGCGCCCGGGTGGAGCAGGCCGCCCGCGAGCTGCACTACGTACCGAACGCGCACGCCCGCGCCCTGCTGGGCGGCAACCTCGCCACCGTCGGCGTGCTCGCGGGCGACGTCGGCGACCCCTACTTCTCCCAGATCATCGACGGGGTCCAGGAGCTGGCCTCCCGGCACCGGTTGCTGGTGACCATCTGCAACACCGGCCGGGACGTCGACCGGGAGCTCGAGTACCTCACGCTCCTGCACACCCACCGCACCGGCGTGATCATCATCGCCGGGAGCGAGCTGGTGGACGAGCGCTACCGGACCGGCCTGCGGGAGCGGGTGCGGGCGTACCTCACGACGGGTGGTCGGGTCGTGGCCATCGGGCACCCCGACCTCGACGTCGACGGGGTGCTCGTCGACAACGCCCGCGGCGCCCGCGAGCTCGGCGAGCACCTGGCCGCGCTCGGGCACCGCGAGGTGGGGGTGCTGGCCGGCATCGCGAACCTGACCTCGACGATCGACCGGATCGACGGCCTGCGCACCGCGCTCGAGGCGCGCGGCGGCACCGTGCACGTGCGCCACATCCCCGCCACCCGGGACGGCGGCCGCGACGGCGCGGCGCAGCTGCTCGCCGAACACCCGGGGATCACCGCGCTCGTCGGCACCGCGGACCAGATGGCGGTCGGGGCCATGGCGCACCTGCGCGCGAACGACGTCGACGTCCCGGGCCGGGTGTCGGTGGCGGGGTTCAACGACATCCTGATCGCGCAGGACGTCACCCCTCCGCTCACCACGGTGCGGCTGCCGCTGGAGGACATGGGCGCCACCGCGCTGCGGCTGGCGATGGACACAGCCGGGTCGGACGTCCCGCGCACCCGCCGGCTCACCCCGCAGCTCGTGGTCAGGTGCTCGACCGGACCGGCGGCGACGAGCGACGCCACCCGGCGCACGTCGTAGTCGCGCGAGGCGGACCCTAAATCCGCCTTGTCGCTCCCCGAATTCCCGCTACCACGATTGCTGTCTCCTCGGAGCGTGCTTACGTTCGAACCACCGGCGTCGTGATGGGTGTCACACGCCGGGAACTCGATTTCCGATCGAGATCACGGGGGTGGAATCGTGCACGCAGGGAACCGGGGGCAGATTCGGATCAAGGTGAAGCTGGACGGGTGGGGGATGCGCTCGTTCCCGACGCACAGACCCGGCCCCTTCTATTCGGTGCGCGAAGCGCGGCCGGACGACCACGACGACCGCTGCGTCCGGGGCACAGCTGACGAGCTGAGCGCGTGGCGGGATGCCGTGCGCTATCGCGCGTGGTATCGCTGGTGATGTCGTCTCTCGCCGGGTCAGGCGGCACCGGTCGCGCAAAAGGGACGTGGCTCTACGATGCCTCGCATGCAACAGGCCTCGCAGCGCGACAGCCGGCCGCACGCTCGAGTGCCTATCGACACCGAGCGGCTCCGGCAGCTTCGCCGAGCCAAGGGCCTGACCCAGCACGAGCTCTCTCTGAAGGTGGGGGTCCAGGGCGCCGCCGCGGTATCCGCCTGGGAACGGGGAGTGTCCGTGCCGCACCCCAGCAAGATCCCGACCCTGGCCAAGCTCCTCGGCGTGGACCCGACTGAGCTGTTGCCCGAGGGAACGCCCCTTGGGTTTCGGGAGCTGAGGGTGATCCGGGGCCTGTCGAGGTCGGCGCTGGCCTCGGCCGCCTCTACCTCCATCACGACCATTCGCAGGTGGGAGAGAGGAGACTTCCGGTTCCTCCCCGATGAGGCACTACGCAGGTCGGTAGCCAAGGCGCTGGGGGTGTCGCTGGCGCAACTCACCCGATCCCTGGAGGTGAGCCGGGCCAGCCAAGACCAGGCCTGACGACGGCCGGCAGCGCCACCAGGGGCGGGGGAGCGGCGTGCCCCCGGGGGCACGCCTGCGTGGGTTCTCTTGACGCAATCCTTACCCGCGCTTGGGCTGGGTCCCGCGCCGCGGTGCTTAGTGTGCGAGTTGGGAACGTGCTAGGTGCTGCCGTCGGAAGGGTGCAGCACAGGGAAGGAGTCACTCCAGGCACATCTAGTTACAAATTACTACTAGTGGTAAAGTGCCGAAGAGCGAGCGGTGTGACAGCGAGAACGGGTCTGAGCCGCTTGTGTGGGTGACGGAAGGGGAACACATGAGGTCCAGCACCCGGTCGTGGTGGGGTCTGATCGTGGCCGGCGCCGTGGTGCTGGCCGGCTGCGGAGACGACTCAACCAATGGGGGAGAGGCGACCAGCTCGCCCACCCAGGCCCCTGAGCCGTCGACGTCGACAGCAGCTCCGTCGACCGAGGACGAGGAGACCACCACCTCCGAGCCGACGCTGTCACCAGGGGAGCAGGACAAGGCGGACATCGAAGAGACGCTCCACCGCTTCACCGAGGCTCTCAACCGGGCCTACACCGGGGAGGCGTCGATCGAGGGCATCTACCCGTACTCCCGGGACAACGCTCGTGACAAGTGGTTCACCGAGGTGATGTATGGCGAGGCCCAAGGGCTGACCTTCACGGGAGAGGCCACGTTGGAGGTGCTCGAGGTGTCGGTGAACGGGGACACGGCTGAGGCTTTGGCGTGTTTTGACGCTAGTGACGTTGAGGTGGTCGACAAGGAGGGCAACTCGATCACCGAAGGCCGACTCGACCGGACACTCAAGGACTATGTCCTGGAGCGTGACGCCTCTGCCGAGTTCGGCTGGTACGTGGTCGAGGACTCGAACAGGAACGAGCCGTGCGAGGAGTAGCCTTCGCCGCTGCCGCTCTCCTGTGGCTCCTGTACGTGGTGCTCTACTTCGTTGGGGAGCATCGGCTCGACGAACGCGAGCGTTGGAACAGATCGTCGGTCAGGGTGCCCAAGAGTCCGACGTGGACGAAGACAGACCTGCTCGACAAGGCCATCGAGTGGCCAGGGGTCGCCTTGGTGGCGGCACTCCTGGCGCTGTTTGTTGCCCTGGCCGCGCCCGAGCCTGCGCAAGCTCAGGCCGACTGCCAGAAGCGCAACGAGTGGAGTGGCCAGTGCGAGATCTTTGCCCCGCCCCCACCGCCGGACTACCCGGACCCACCTGGTGACCAACCGGGCGGCCCGGGCGGGGGAGGGGGTTCGGGTCAGGCGCAGTGTGTCGACCCGATCTTGGACCGGAAGGTCTCGTGCATCGTGGGTGACTGGTACTGGTCCTACTCGTGGATGTGCTGGACCAAGTACGCAGAACCGCAACCACCGTGGAGTGACGAGGTCTGGGGCGGCCGGCGAGACGGGGCGATCTTCTGGTGCTCGCGCGGTGTGACGTTGGACGACCCGTTCCCCCCTGACACCGCGGCCCGGTGGTCTGCAACACCGCCGTGGGGAGCCCCGCCGCCCGACCCCGAGGACCTGGCCCGGCAGGCGGTGGAGTCGATGAACCTGCGGGCGGGCGAGATCGGGATCGTCCCTGAGGAAGGGCCCGACCGGGTGGGGCTGCTCGGGCTTCCGACGTGGATGTGGGTGGCCGACGTCGAGGGCGCAACCTGGGGGCCGATCACTCGGACCGCGACCTCTGGGCCGTGGTCGGTGACCGCAACGGCCAAGGTGGACCGGATCGAGTGGGACATGGGCGACGGGACGGTGGTCGTCTGTGACACCCCAGGCACGCCGTACGAGGACCGGTTCCAGGACCTGGACAGCCCGGACTGCGGGCACCGCTACCAGGAGCAGGGCCGGTACACGGTCACGGCGACGTCGTACTGGGTCATCGAGTGGGCCGGCATCGGTCAGACCGGGACGATCGAGATGGATCTGACCCGGGAGGCGCACATCGTGATGGGGGAGGCCCAAGTCATCAGCCAGTAGGCGCGGGGTCGCGCACCAGGAGTTCGGGGAGGGGAACCCTCGGGCACGAGCAGGGATAGGGGAGCCGAATGGCCAAGAAGCTAGAGACAGACGCCGCCGGTGGTAGCGGCGGACCCACACCGCCTAACACCACACCACCCTCCCTTGAACCGCCGGCGGCGGTCGCCGCCCCGCCGAAGCTGCGGCGCCGGCCGGTGATGGCCTTGGCCGGCGTGGGCTTGGTGGTGCTGGGCGCGTTGGCGGCGGTGTGGGTGTACCTGTCCAGCACCGACGCGGTGAGCGTGGTCGCGGTGCGGGAGACGGTGATGCGGGGGGAGACGATCACTGCCGGTGACCTGATGACGGTCCAGGTGACACCGGACCCGGCACTCCAGGTCGTGCCCGCGGCCGAGCTGGACTCGTATGTGGGTCATCGGGCCGCCCGTGACTTGTCAGCGGGGAGCCTGCTCACCCCGGACGCGGCCGCCGCGACCGTGGTCCCGGCCGAGGGTCAGTCGGTGGTGGGTCTGGCACTGACCCCGGAGCTGATGCCGGGGGAGCCGTTGCAGATCGGGGACAGGGTGCGCGTGATCGCCACCCCTGGCCAGTCGGGTGACCCGGCAGCGTTCGACGCCGCGGACACCGTCTTCCCCGCAGAGGTGGTGGGCGTGTCCGGTTCGGTGGAGACCGGCAAGACCGTGGTGTCGGTCCTGGTCCCGGAGTCCGAAGCCGCCCAGATCGCGCAGTGGGCCTCGGCAGGCAGGGTCGCTGTGGTGCTGGACAGCCGGGAGGGGGACTGACGTGGCCGTCGTGGCCTTGACCTCGGCGTCCGGTTCCCCGGGGGTCACCACAACCGCTGTGGGGTGGGCGTTGACCTGTGGGCGCCCGACGGTGCTGGTGGACGCCGACCCCACCGGTGGCGCCGCGATGCTGGCCGGCTACCTGCGTGGGCAGATGATCCCTCCGGACGCGCTGCTGGAGCTGTGGGCCGCCCAGCAGCAGGGCCGGTTGCGCGCAACCTTGCCGAGCCAGCTCATGGCCCTCCCGGACTCCAAGGTGGGGTTGTTGCCAGGCACCCGCGCCCACGGGCAGGCCCGCAGCCTGGCTGGGTTGTGGGAGCCGTTGCTGGCGGCGTTCAAGGCTCTCGAGGGAACCGGTCAGGACGTCGTCATCGACGTCGGCCGCCTGGGCCTGGCCGGGTCACCGATCCCGTTGCTGCACGGAGCTGACCTGGCGTTGGTGGTGTGCCGCAGCGATCTCGTCTCTCTGGCGGCGTTGCGGTCCTGGCTGGAGACGCTCCACTCCGAGTTCGACACCGCTGGGGCAGCGTCCGCCCTCGGGGTGGTCGTGGTCGGCCCCGGCCGGCCCTACGGTGAGGCCGAGGTCGGGAAGGTCCTGGCACAGGTCTGCGGCGGCCGGTCCCCGGTGGTCGGATCCTTGCCCTGGGACCCCAAGACCGCGGCCGCATTCTCCGCGGGAGCCCAGGTTCGCCGGCTGGAGTCGACGAAGCTGGTCCGGGGCCTTCGTGTCCTGGATCAGACCTGCCAGAACGTCCTGTCCAGGAACGCCGCGGAGTTGCAGGCGGTGCAAGCATGAGCACCAACCAGTTCCACGACCCGCAGCAGGGAGTCGCCGGCACGGACCCCTCTGGGCTGCCGCTGTTCGCTCCCCCTGCGGACCCAGCCGTGGCGCCCGGTGCTGGCCGTCGCCGCGGAGGTTTCACGCTCTCGACTGAGCCGGCCCAACCAGCCGTGGCTCAGTCGCCGGCCCGAGACGACAACGTCGTCCCGTTCCACACCCGCGACCTGCGCTGGTCCGACGACCGTGGCTGGACACAACCGGAGCAGGTGGACTGGGAGCTGGTCGCCGCGCTCCGCGCCCAGGTCGCCGAGCGGCTCAGCCAGGAAGGGGCGGGACTCGGTGGTGATCGGGAGGCCCAGCGAGAACAAGGGCGCGCGATCATCACCGAACTGCTCCAGCAGGAGCACACCGAGCGCCTTCGGGGCGGGCAGGACCCCTGGGACGAGAACACCCTGAGTGCCCTGGCACGGGCCGTGTTCGATGCCGTGTTCGGCCTCGGCCGCCTCCAGCCGCTGGTCGACGACCCCGAGGTCGAGAACATCATGATCTTCGGGCACGACCAGGTGACGGTGGAGCTCACCGGCGGCCGTCAGGTGTCCGCGCCGCCGGTGGCCGACTCCGACCAGGAGCTGGTCGAGTTCCTGGTGTTCGTGGCCTCCCGTTCGGAGGTGAACCCCCGACCCTTCTCCGAGGCCCACCCGGAGCTTCACCTGCGCTTGGACGGCGGGGCGAGATTGGCCGCCCAGGCCTGGGTCACGCCAAGGCCACAGGTCGTGATCCGCCGCCACCGGCTGACGCAGGTCACTCTGCAGGACCTGGTTGCCCTGGGCACCCTCACGCCGGTCGCAGCCTCCTTCCTTTCAGCCGCGGTCCGGTCGGGGCGCTCGATCGTGGTCTCCGGTGCTCAGGGCGCCGGGAAGACGACGCTCTTGCGGGCCCTGTGCAACGAGATCCCCGCGCATGAAGTCATCGGCACCTTCGAGACCGAGTACGAGCTGCACCTTCACGAGCTGCGTCCCCATGTCTTCGCCTGGGAGGCCCGCCCAGGATCTGGGGAGGTCGGCCCCGACGGCCGCCGGGCGGGTGAGTACACGCTGGACCAGGCCCTTCACGGCAGTTTTCGGATGAACCTCAACCGGCAGATCGTCGGTGAGGTACGAGGCCCGGAAGCAGCCGCCATGCTCAAGGCGATGCAGTCAGGGGCGGGGTCCATCTCGACCACCCACGCAGCACATGCCGTCGGTGCCGTGGAGAAGCTCGTCACCTGCGTCATGGAGTCCGGTGAACACGCCACCCACGACTTCGCGCTGCGTGCCGTCGCCTCCGGTATCGACGTGGTGGTGCACATCACCAAGCAGGCCGAACCGTCCTCGGACGGGTCGGCGCGTGTGTCCCGGTTCGTCTCCGAGGTCATCACCCTGGACCTGGGGGAGGAGCAAAAGGGCTATGCGATCACCCACGTGTTCCGGGCCGACCCGGGGACGACGGTTGCCCGCCCACACGTCCTGCCCGACGACTACCGAAACCTGGTCCGGTTCGGGTTCGATCTGGCCGGTTTCACGCAGCAACAGGAAGAGGTGCGGGCGTGAGCACCCTGCTCGTGGCTGTCGCCGGGGCGATGGTCGCCGGCGGCCTGGTACTGCTTGTCGCTGGGTTGGTGCCCCACCCGGTTTCGGCTGCCCGGCCGCCACGTGGAGCGATGAGCCGACGGCTGCGGATGAGCCGCCGCACGCGGCTTCTGCTGGCCACCGGCCTGGTGGCAGGGCTGGTGGTGGCGCTCACCACCGGATGGGTCATCGCCGTTCCTGTCCTTCCGCTGGCCCTGGCCGGCGTTCCTGCCCTCCTTGCTGCACCCCCCGGTCAGCGAGACGTCCAGCGACTAGAGGCGATGCAGGAGTGGGTCCGCGCCGTGGCCGGGACCCTGGGCGCAGGGATCGGGCTCGAGCAGGCACTGCAGCGGTCGCTGCGGTCCACGCCAGATGTGATCAAGCCCGAAGTGACCAGGCTGGCTCAGCGGCTTCGGGCACGGTGGGCCACCGAGGACGCGCTGAGAGCCTTCGCAGACGACCTGGATGACGGCACCGGAGACCTGATCGCCGCTTACCTGCTCGCAGGAGCCCGTCGCCGCGGGGCCGGGCTAGCCACGGTGCTGGAAGCCCTGGCCGAGGACGTCGGGGACGATGTGCGGGCTCGTAGGGAGATCGAAGCTGACCGGGCCAAGCCGCGCGGCAACGCGCGGATCATCACCGCGATCACCTTGGCGGTGCTGGTGCTGCTTACCGTCTCCGGGAGTTACATCGCTCCTTACGGCACCCCGGTCGGTCAGGTGCTGGTGGGGCTTTACCTGGCGCTGTACGTGAGCATGTTGCTCTGGTTGCGCAAGATGGCCGAGGGCAAGCCGGTACCCCGGTTCATCGGCTCCACCATTGCCCAGGACGGCCGGCGATGAACACCATTCACCTGCTTCTGGCAGCGGGCGGTCTGACCGGCCTCGGCGTCTACCTCGTGGTCTCCCAGCTGGCCCCGGCTCACCCGGACCTGGCCCAGACATTGAGCCGGCTGTCTCCTACCGGGGCCCGGCAGGCGCAGGCCACCACCACGGATTCCGGCCGCAGCAACGACGTCAGGGACCTCCTGGGAGCCTGGGCGGGCCGGCACCTTCCCCCCGCGCTCTGGGGGAGGGTCCGCCCGGCAGACCTAGCCGTCTTGGGGATCACGACAGCCAGGTTCTACGGCGAGAAGCTCTTGTACGCCGGGATCGGGCTCGTCGCCGGACCCGTCTTGTCAGCCTCGCTGCTCGTTCTGGGAGCACCGTTGTACGTCCCGGCCGTCGCATCCCTGCTGTTGGCGGCTGTTCTGTGGTTCGTCCCGACCTACAACGTGATCACCGATGCCCGTCAGGCCCGGACTGAGTTCGCCCGGTCTTTAGGGGCGTTCGTGGACCTGGTCGCGGTCAACATGGCCACCGGCGACGGCCCGCGGCAGGCGATGGAGTCCGCGGCCGCAGTGGGGGACTCCTGGGTCTTCCAACGGCTGCAGGAGGAGCTGGCGCGAACCCGATGGTCAGGCGTAACCCCGTGGGATGCCCTGCGGCACCTCGGCGACGAGATTGACATGCCGGACCTGCACGAGCTGGCCGACATCGTGCGCCTGTCCGGGGAGGACGGGGCCCGCATCTACGGCCCGCTGCGGGCGCGCACACGCAACATGCGTGCGGCCATCCTGGCGGCCCAGAAGTCCAAGGCCAACGAGGTCAGTGAACGGATGACGCTTCCGATGACCCTGCTCGGGCTGATCTTCCTGCTGATCCTCATCACCCCTCAATTTCTGCGGATCATCGGGGGCTGATCACCTCGCGAGCCGGCTCGACCCACCACCAACCCACCACTCGAAGGGGAGAACGATGAAGAAGTCCACCTACACATTCGCCGCCCAGCTGGCCACCTTCCCGCACCGTCTCCGGGACGAGCTGCTCGCCCACCGGGACCGCGGCTCCATCTCGGTGGAGACGGTGGTCATCGCCCTGGGTCTGTTCGCCCTCGGGAGCGCCGTTGTTGCCTTCTTGATCGCCTGGGCCAACGGCAAACTCGGAGACCTGGGCTGATGCCCAGCCGGCTCGGCCCCCGGGACCGTGGCTCGAGCTCGGTAGAAGTCGTGGTCCTGCTGCCGGTGGTCCTGCTGCTGGTGTTCGCGATGGTCCAGGCCTTCCTGTACTTCCACGCCCGAAGCGTCGCCCTCAGCGCCGCAGAGGAGGGAGCCCGGGTGGCTGCCGCCGAGAACTCCACAGCCGGGGCCGGGATCGCCGCTGCCACCTCCTTCGTCACCGCGGCCGGGGAGGACGTGGTGCTGAACCTGACCGTCACCGGGTCACGAAGCGCCACCACCGCGACCGTCACCGTCACCGGCCATGCCCAAGACCTCGTGCCGTTCTTCGACCTCCCGGTGGTCCAGTCGGCCAGCTTCCCGATCGAAAGGATCACCGGATGACCAGGACACCCCGGCGAGGGGTCGAACGGGGGTCGGTGTCGGTGGAACTGGTCGTACTGGCCCCGGTCTTGCTGCTGTTCGTCCTCGGCGTGGTGTTCGCCGGGCGCTACGCACTCGCCCAACAGTCGGTGCAGGCGGCCGCGGCCGAGGCGGCCCGGGTGGCCTCGATCGCCCGCTCGGCAGCCGAGGCCACCGGGACGGCCACCCAGGCCGCCTCGGCGTCCCTGGACAACCAAGACCTGCGCTGCACCACCAAGTTGGTCTCCGTGGACGCCGGCGCCTTCGCCAACCGACCCGGGGTGCCCGGGACGGTGTCGGCGACGGTCTCCTGCCAGGTCGATATGTCCGACCTCGCCTTCCCCGGCATCCCCGGCAACCGCACCCTGCAGGCCACCGCAACCTCACCGCTGGACACCTACCGGGCCAGGGGAGGGTGAAACCAATGCCTCGCAGACTCCGCACACTGCCGGCGGCACGCGAACAGGGCTCGGCCACGCCGTTTGTGATCGTGATCGCCGCCGTGTTCCTGCTGATGGTCGGCCTGGCAGTCGACGTGGCCGGACACCTGCACGCCATGCAGGAGGCCCGATCCGTGGCCCGGGAGGCGGCACGAGCCGGCGGCCAACACGTCCAGGTACCCGCCGGGGTACGCGGGCAGGGTGCCGTGGCCGACCCCAACCGGGCAGCCACCGCCGCGGAGGCCTACCTGGCTCAAGCCGGCGTCGCAGGCTCGGCGACGGTCACCGGGCCAGACCGCATCAGCGTTGAGGTCACCTCGACCTACCCGACACAGTTCCTGTCGCTCATCGGGGTGGGGACCCTCACCGCCACCGGCACCGCGGAAGCACGCATCGCCCGTGCCGTGGAAGGAGTGGAGCAATGAGAGCCCGTCGGATCCTGGCCGGCCTGGCGTCCCTGTTCATCCTGATGGGCATCCTCATCGGATTGCCCGCGGTGCTCCTCGCGCTGGGAGGCAACCCGCTGCCGGACGCCATACCGTCCCTGGACCAGATCAGGGACGCGCTACTCACCCCGGACGACGGAACCCTCGCCCTCGCCGCGGTCAAGCTCCTCGGGTGGGTGGTGTGGGCCGCGCTGACGGTGAGCATCCTCACCGAGACTGTTGCAGCCCTGCGCGGCGTCCGTGCCCCGTCCCTCCCGGCGCTGTCCCTACCCCAAGCCGGGATGAGGCCGCTGGTCCTGGCTGCGCTGACCCTGTTCGTCACCGTCCCCGCCACGCTGGCCGGCCCAGCCACAGCGGTCGCGGCCGGCACCCCCGGCCCTGCGGTGACGCTCGCGGTCCAAGATGAGGCCCCCGCGCCCCCACAGGCGACACCTCGAGATGATGAGGTCTCAGCGAACCACCAGCGCCCCCAGGCGGAACCGGGTAGGGCCACATCGAACAGGACCTACGTGGTGCAACCAGGGGACACGCTGTGGTCCATCGCCGCACAGCACCTGGGCTCCGGGCACGCCTACCAACGGATCGTCGAGCTCAACCCCGACCAGCTCTCCAAGGGCGCCGACTGGGTCACCCCCGGGATGCGGCTGCGGCTGCCACCTTCGCCCACAGACGCCCCCGCCAGCGCCCAGAAGTTCAAGCACGTGGTGGTCCGCGAAGGGGACACGCTCAGCGCACTAGCGGCTGAGCACCTGGGAGAGGCAGCACGGTGGCCCGAGATCTACGAGGCGTCCACCGCCATCGAGCAACCGGACGGGCGCCGGTTGAACGACCCCGACCTGATCTACCCCGGGTGGCAGCTGCACGTGCCCGTGGCCACCACGGCGGCACAGGACACGGTCGCCCGGAAGCCGGCCGCGACGCCGGCTGAGTCCACCGTGCCGGCAGATCGTGCGGCACCACAGGACACACACCCCGACGCCGACGAGCCTGGTCCGAAGGAGCTGGCCGCGGCGCAGACCAGCGCCGAGGCCGGGGGCAGTGTGGGCGGCGCCACACCGGTCGACACCGGCACGCCCCACCCGGCTACCGCCCAGCCGGGCAACCAGGGTGGGGACGCGGCCGGGGACGGCGACGACCCTGCCGGGGCGGCCAATGAGGACCAGGACACCGGGGAGGAGGCATCGCCGGCCTGGGTGGTTGAAGGGCTGGTCGGGTCCGGACTGCTGCTGGGTGGAGCGGTGTACCTGGCCCTGGCTGTGCGGCGACGTTCCCAGTTCCGGTTCCGCCGCCCGGGACGCGCCCTGGCCCCGCCGGACCCTGTCCTGGGCCCGGTGGAGAAGACGGTCCAGACCCACGGCCGGGCCGCGGCCTTCACCGTCGAACAACTCGATGAGGCCCTACGCCGGCTGGGCGCCGCACGCCTCGCCGCCGGTGAACCCGTCCCCAACCTGTCCGCCGCGCGCATCGCCGAGGACGGGCTCTGGCTGCACCTGCGGGAACCGGCCGACCTGGGTCTGCCGTGGCAGCCCGGTGCGGACACCGCGGCCTGGCTCCTGCCCGGGGGGACCCCGTTGGACCAGATCGGACCCCAGCCCGAGGCCCCCGCCCCGTTCCCGCTGCTGGTCTCCATCGGCTCCGGCGACGACGGCTCGGCATGGCTGCTGAACCTGGAGGACCTGGGCGTGTGCCTGACCGGGCAGAGAGAGTACGTGGATGACCTGGCCCGGTACCTGGCCGCCGAGGTCGCGGTAAACCCCTGGTCCGCCGGGGTCAGGCTGGACTGCGTCGGCGTCGCCGGGGAAGTTGCCCCGATGAACCCGACCCGCATCCGAGTCGCCGACAACACCGCCGTCGAAGACCTCGTCGCCGAGGTCGTCGGAACCATCGACCGGGTAGGCCCTGCCCGGGTCCCCACCGCCCGGGTCCGCCAGGACAGCGAAGACACCTGGCCGGGGCGGGTGGTCCTGCTCACCACCGACAGCGGGCAGTCCGAGGTCGTCGACCAGCTGCTCGAGCTCCTGGCCCACCACCCCGGCCAAACCGGAGCCTGCGTGGTGCTGCACGCTGGGACCCCCAACAGCACCACCGTGCAGATCGAGGCGACCGGCGCCGGGCGCATCCGCATCCCCGACCTCGGGCTGGACCTCGTCGGAGTCGGCCTCACCGCCGACGAGGCGGCCGGCTGCGCTGCGCTGCTCGCTCAGGCCCACGAGGACAACCAGGACGTGCCAATGCCCCCGGCAACAACCGAAGGGGAGGAGGACGACTCCTGGCGGGCCTGGACCGACCAGGCCGGAGCCATCAGGCCCGAGCACACCCTGCCGCGCGAGGCGGACCACCCCGTCGAAGCGCCGACGGTGCTGCCACTGGATGAGGCCACCTACGAGCAGGTCGCCCCGACCACGGCACGGGACGTCCAGGCTCTGGCGCCGAAGGTGCACCCGGACGTCGCCGAGCAGGTGCTGCAAACCGACCCCACCCTGGATGAGGACCTGGCCGCCTGGTGGAACCCCGAGGCCCGGGTCCCGCGGCTCACCCTCCTGGGCTCGGTCAAGGCCAAGACGTTCGGCAAACCGTTGGCCGAACGCAAGGCCTACCTCACCGAGCTGCTGGCCTACCTTGCCCTACACCCCCAAGGGGTGACCACGGCCCAGATCGTGGAAGCGTTCGGCATCACCGAAGGCAAGACCCGCGACTACATCGGGCGCTGCCGGGAATGGCTGGGCCAGGACGCCACCGGGCAGCTGCACATCCCCTACGCCCCGGACACCCCGGCCAGCCGGGAACGCGGCGTGAACGTCTACCAGGTGCAGGGCCTGCTCGTCGACGTCGACCTGTTCCGTCGCCTCCGGGCGCGGGGGGAGGCCCGCGGGGAAGCGGGGATCGAGGACTTCAAACAGGCTCTCCGGTTGGTCCAGGGCCGCCCGTTCGACCAGCTGCGCCGGGGCGGCTGGGGATGGTTGCTGGACACCGGTGACCGGCTGGACCTTCACATGGCCTGCGCGATCGTGGACGTCGCCCACACCGTGGTCCTCCACGACCTGGCGGCCGACAACGTGGAGGGCGCCAAGGCCGCGGCCGAGATCGCCCTCCTGGCCAACCCCGGGGACGAGATGCCAACCCTGGACCTGGTCGCCGCGACCTTGCGCGCCGGCCACGTCAACGAGGCGCGCCAGCTGGTCCGGGACCAGGTGTGCAACCGCGTCGACGACCCGGACCTGCCACCCGGGGACCTGCCGGAGCGGACCCAGGAGATCCTGGACCGGCTCGGCTGGTTGGACCAAGGTCGCCGAGCCGGGTAACCCCCAGACGACAACCCCCCACGCGGACCCTTCCCAACGTTCCCCTTCACCGCGTGGGGGGTTGTTCTATGCCCACCCGCGGCCAGCGCAACCCCGTTCAGTGGGGACGACTGGGGACGCCGTCTGACCAGCGGGCTTTCCCGGCCCCCAGGCTCGAGATCCGCACCTGACCGCCCGGTTGGGGACGCTGCCGGGAGCGGGCCCTGGAGACCGTCTCGCCGTGAACGCACGACGAGAGGAGCTCAAGGTGAGCCTTGTAACCCAGCTGGGACTCCAAGAGCCCGACGGGGAGCTGTTGGCGTGCGCCCGCGCCCAGTGGGCACGGTGGCAGAGCACCCACCCCGACCTGGCCGTCACTGACGACCTGCTCGGGCTGCGCGCCTGGGTAGACGCCTCCTCTCGCCCCGACTCCAACCGGGTGCTCCTGGCCCTGGCGGAGCTGGGCGCGGTCGATGGTGGCGACGACCCCGCTGCCACCGCCGCACTGTTGTGGCTACTCCTGCCCGGCGGGGTCAGCATCGCCTGGGCGCTCAGACACGCCAGTGACCGGATCGACGAGCTCGTCGCATCCCAACTGTGGATCAGCGCACGGACCGTCAACTGGCGTCGTCCGAACCTCCAGGTCGCGGCCACCGTGCTGATGAACACCCAACGCCAGGTGCTGCAAGACCTGGGCCTGGCCGGCCGCAGGGAGCGACCCGTCCCCCCAGAGGCGTTCGACGCCCTCACCAACCTGGGCGACGAGGCCGCCCGAACGGCCGTCGAGGACGCCGTCGTCCTGCACAAGCTGCTCGCCGACGCCCGCGCCCAAGGGGTAGTGAACGCACGGGAGTGCCGACTGCTGCTGCGGCTGACCGCCCTCGTCAACACCCCACACGTCGACCGCGGCCGCGGCGGGCTGCTGACGCGAGCAGCGACCGCGTTCGTCGCGGCCGAGACAGGCCTCTCCCAGCGCACCGTCTTCCGTCAGGCCAGTCGGGCGCTGCTCGCCCTTCGAGACACCTACGGGCAAAGCGCCCACGTCGCCTAAGACGCCACTTGGCGCTTGAGGAACTGCGATGAACCAACCGGAAGACCCCCACTTCGACGTCGACCAGCTCCTCCGCAAGGCCGCGTCCCGACCCGAGCTCCAGGCCCGACGCGACGCCTGCGTGCGTGACCTCCAGCAGGCCGAGGCTGCCACCTGCGCCCTGGCCCAGATTCCGGCCGAGCAGTTGCGGGAAGCCCTGCAACGCCGCCACCGGCGCATCACCGACAAGGGAGAGCCCGCATGACCGTGGTCAGCACCGATGAGCTGCGCCGCGCCTGGCACGCGGTGCAGGCTGGGCAGTTCCGCGCCGTGCCCGGCCAGCGCCGAGCGGTCGGCACACACCCCGGCGACAAGAAGACCTCCTGGACCCCACCAGCACCGATCGTTCCCGTGCTGGGCTGCCACGGGTCCGCAGGCGCGACAACCGTCGCCGTTGCCGTGGCCACAGCGCTGGAGCCGCTGGTGGTCCGGGTGGTCGAGGCCGCCCCCGCCGGCGCCAGCGGTCTGGCCGGGTTCGCCACCGCAGAACTAGGCCCGACCGGGACCGGGTGGCTACGCGGACACCGCAGCCACATCGTCATCGACCGAATCGAAGGCGACCCCGCGACCCCCGACCACCTCCCCGTACCCGACGCGGACACCCCCGAGCAGCCCCAGGTGAACCTGCTCGACGTCAGCTGGCCGGCCCACTCAGCCCTGGGCTGCCCGGGCTGGCTGCAGGACGCGCTCGAGGACGCCGAACACCTGGTCCTGGTCACCACCGCCACGGTCCCCGGGCTGCGCCGGCTGGAGCTGCTCCTGCACGACCTCCGCGCAGACCCGGCCGCCTTGACTGTCGCCGTGCACGGCCCGCGGCGTCGCCGGTGGCCACGCGAGGTGTCTCACTGCGTCGGCCCCCTGACCCAGACCCTCCTGCAGGAGGCGCTGGTCGAGGTCCCCGTCGACCACGGCCTGGCCGTGCGCGGGCTGGACACCTCGCCCCTGCCGGCCACCGTCCTGGCGGAGGCCGCGCAGATCACCGAACGCCTGCCGCTCACATCACCTGCCAACCACCACCCGAAAGGACACACCCATGCTCAGTAATGTCCAGGAACACGGTCTGCACGCCGCGGCCCTCGTCACCAGGGTCTGCCCCCAGGCGCCGCCCGGCGCTCAGGCCCACGTCGACAACATCCTCGGCTACGTCCTGTGGGGCGTGGGCATCCTCTTCTTCGTCGGTCTCGTCGTCGGCGTCGGAGCCGTCGTTGGCGGCCGCATCTTCTCTATGCCCCACGCCGGGACCGTCGGCGTCATCAGCCTGGTGACCGTCTTCGTCGCGGCGATCGCCTACCTGATCCTCCCTGGGATGTTGGAGGCGATGCTGGGGTCCGGGTGCGTCTGAGATGACACCCGCCACCACTGCACCTCGCCGGACCGGTGACCGACGCCGTCCACCGCAGCCGTGGGGGAGAGGCAAGCTCCTGGCCATCCTGGCCGGTGCCGTAGGCTGCGCCCTCCTCCTGGTTACCGGGGTAGTTCTGTTCGCCTGGAGGTTGATCGCCGACGACCCAGGCGAGGACCCGGGCACCACACCCGATGCCCAACGGCGGGGCTGGGTCGTGAACGAAGCCACACTGCCCAGCTCAGGCCCGGTCCGGCGCGAGCAGATCGCCAGCACCCCCATGCTCGCCGTGGACGACCCGCGGGCCTACCGGGAAGGCCCGGTGGCCACCACCGCGGTTGAGCCGATCCCGGTCCCACCCGCCACCGAGACCGGCCTTGCTGGCATCCCCACCGGCTTCCCCCGCACCCCCGAGGGGGCGCTGGCTCAGCTGGCCGCGATCGACGTCGCAGTCATCCAGGGGATGTCGGTCCCCGCCGCGCACGAGGTGTACCAGGCCTGGTCGGACGGTCAGACCGACCCTGCCGAGTGGGTGATGACTCGCAACGTGGCCACTTTCCTCACCGCGGCAAACCAGAGCGGCCAAGTCAAGGAGAGCGGCCTAGTGGTCACGGCCACCCCGGCCGGCGGACAGGTCAAAGGCACCGACGGTCCCGACTGGGTCCTGGGGTGCGTCCTGCTCGAGTTGCACGCCCAGTTCGTGGAAGAGGCTCAGGCCTCCTACGGCCACTGCGAGGCGATGACCTGGAAGCAGGGCCGGTGGGTCATCGACACCACCCACCCGGTGGCACCCGCCCCCTCGACCTGGCCCGGGACCGAACTGGCCGTACAGGCCGGGTGGCGCCCCTGGGCCACCGACCACTAGAGCCCACCCCTCCTTTCCCTCCTCAGGAGGCTTTCCGTGTTCGGCATCCCCAACCCGTTCGAGTTCCTCGCCGAGAAGGCGGTCGGTGAGCTCATCGTCGACGCCTGGACCTCGCTGATGCTGGCGTTGTGGTCCGCAGCGCTGCTGGCCCTGCGCAGCGTCCTGGGGTTCGTCGACGCCTTCCTCACCCCCGACATCAGCGCCGACGGCCCCGCCGGTCAGGCCTACCGGGTCACGTTCTGGATCGCCCTGTCGCTGGTGCTGATCCTGGCCATGGCACAGCTGGGCCTGGCCGCGTGGCGCCGCGACGGCACCGACCTGGCCCAAGCAGGGATCGGCATCGCCCAGTTCATCGTCGTCTTCGCCGGTTGGATCGGGTACTGCGCGATGATCCTGGCCGCCGCGCAGGGGCTGACCAGCGCCGTCATGCAAGCCATGTTCGGGGTGGAGCTGTTCGCCCACTGGGAGCCGTCGAGGGTGTTCCTCTTCTCCGTCGAAGACGTCACCGACGGTGTCCTCGCCACGCTGCTGGGCTTCATGGGCGTGGTCCTGCTGCTCGGGGCGTTCGGGTTCGCCGTACTGATGCTCGCCCGCGCCGGAGCCCTGTTGGTGCTGGTAGCCACCGGCCCTATCGCCGCAGCCGGCCTGGCCAGCGGGTTCTCCCGCTCCTGGTTCTGGAAGTCGTTCCGCTGGTTCCACGCCGCCGCGCTGTCCCCGGTCCTGGTTGCCCTCGTGCTCGGACTAGGTGTTTCGATCACCACCGGTGTGGTCAGCGACCAGGCCGACAGCCTGGAAAGGACCATCGGCACCGCCGTACCCGGCGTGTTCCTGATCTGCATCGCCGCGTTCTCCCCGTTGGCCCTGTTCAAGCTCCTGGCATTCGTGGACCCGGGAACCTCCTCAGGGGCGGCGATGCGGGCCGGGTACGAAGCCCAAGGAGGATTCAGGGGCCTGATCAGCAGGAAGCTGGGCACCACCAACGCCGCCTCCACCACCGACAAGCACGGTCGATCCTCCAGCGAGATCTCCGCCGAGGCCGAGACCAACCAACGCGCCGCCCAAGCCGCCGGGCAGGGGGCCTCCCTGGCCGGCGCCGCAGCCGGCGGCGTCGGTTCGGTCATCGGCGCCGGGATCGGCATCGCCGTCAACGGCATCGTCTCCGCCGGAACCCGCGGGGCCGTGGTCGGTGCGGACGTGGTCAACCAGATGGGCGTGGGTCACAACACCTACGTCCCCGACTTCCAACCCGCCCGTGGCGGCAGCGGCAGGCAACGGCTGACACACCCCGAACAGCGCGGGGAAGACAACGGCGGGCCAGCCCCCACGTCCGGCTCCGGTGACACAGGCGCGGTCCCCACGCCCTCCCCAGCCCAGATCAACCCCACCCCCGCGGCCGGGGCAGGCCACCCGCCCACCTCCGGCGGGCAGGCCGGGTCCGGCGCCGGTGCCGCCGCGGCTGCCAAGTAGCAGCCCGCATCCCACGAGGAGAGGACCTCGACGATGACCGTCTACAACGACTACACCAGGGCCCGCATCGGATGGTTCTTCGGCCTGACCGGTCCCCAGCTGGCCGTCCTGGCGGTCGCTGTCCTGCCGATCGCCTGGTCGGTCTCCAAGAACGACTGGGCCGCCGCAGGGCTGGCCACCCTGTTGTGGGGGGCGCTGTACCTGATCGTCGCCGTCCCGGTCCGGGGCCGGTCGATGACCGGGTGGATCCTCGCCACCCTCCGACTGGCCGTTGGGGCCCTGGTGGGGTGGACCCGGTTCCAGGCCAAGGCCGCCACCGGCCACGCCACCCCCCAGGACCAGGTCGACCTGCCCGGCATCCTGTCCAGCATCGAGGTCCACGAGGGGCCACCGAGCGGGCACGACCACCGGCGGGTCGCCCTGATCCAACACCATGCCACCCGGACCTGGGCCGTCACCGCCACGATCGTCCACCCCGGGCTGGGTATGGCCGAACTGACCGACCGGGACGGCTACGGCCGGGGCCTGACCGAGCTGCTGGATGCGGCCGTGCGATCCGAACTGCCTTCCGAACTCATCTTCCTGGTGCGCACCGTCCCCGAGGACGGCGCGGAACGAGCCGACTGGGTGCGCCGGCACCGTTCGCCCGCCGCACCGCCCCAGGTCGCCAAGATCAACGACCACCTGCACGAATCGCTCACCGCTGCCACCGTCCGCACCGAGGAGTACGTCACCGTCGTCGTCCCCGAGTCGCGGTTGTCCAAGGTCGCCAAGGAGTACGGCGGCGGCTTCAACGGGCGCGCCCGAGCCCTCTACGGGGTGATCGCCGAGGTCGAGTCCCACCTGCGCGGGGGACTGGGCGCCACCAGCGTGGAGTGGCTGACCAGCCCTCAGCTCGCGATGGCCTGCCGCACGGGTTTCGCCCCCGGGGACCGAGCATCCATCGTCGACGCCCTCGCCGCCGCGCACACCGACCCCACGGTGCTCACCGACGTCCCCTGGGAGATGGCCGGCCCGTCCGGTGCCGACGCGGCGGTGCGGCACTACTCCCACGACGCCTGGAACTCGGTGTCCTCCACGATCAAGCTGCCGGTCAAGGGGGCCGCGATGGGGGCCTTGGCCCCGATCCTGGCCGCCCGTGAGGACGGGGAGCGGCGCAGCCTCATGGTCTGCTACCCCCTGGTCCCGGCCAGCCGGGCCGACAGGCAGTCGGCCAACAGCGAGTTCGGGGCCGACCTGGGCCAGTCCCTGCGCGCCCGCGTGCACATGAAGCCGCGCACCAAACAAATCGATGAGACAGAGAAGGTGCGCCGGCTGGAGTCCAAACTGGCCCGTGGCAACGCGCTGACTGTCCCATACGCGGTGGCCACGGTCACGGTCCCCAAGACGGTGAGGGCCGCCGAGGCCGGGCGACGCCTGGACTCCTCGATCCGCCGGGCCGGGTTCGCCCCGATGCGCCTGGACCTGGCACACGACGTCGCTTTCGCCGCCTCCGTGGTGCCGATGGGCGTCAGCCTCTCCCGGAGGGCAGGATGACCGCCCGGGCGGGACGGACCACGGGCCGGGACGTGGCCCAACTGCTCACCGACTTCGGGCACACCAGCCCGCGACCGTCGCAACCAGAACCGCCGGCAGCTCGGCAACCGCGGCTGTTCCGCCCCGCGCCCTTGTTGGGAAAGCGCGCCCGGGACCGCGGCTGGGCGCCGGCCAAGGCGCCGGCCGTGTCGTGGCGGATGACCAGCGACCAGGCACCGGTGCTGTGGCCGTTCATCCCGACCCCCGCGCTGCCACCGACCGGGGCACAGATGGGGATCGACGTGTCCTCCGGTGCCGCGTTCCACTGCGACCCGTTGGGGTGGGTGGTCCGCGGTGACGTCCCGGTCACCAACCCCAACATCATGTGCTTCGGCAAACCCGGGATGGGCAAGTCCGGGACCACCAAGGCCTTCATCCTGCGGATGCTGGACTTCGGCTACCGGGCCCTGATCCTGGGGGACACCAAGGACGAGTACGAACCGTTGTGCCGGTTCCTCGGGGTCGAACCGATCGCCCTGGGCACCGGCCTGCCCACCCGGGTCAACCCCCTCACCCTCGGCCCCATGGGACACGGATGGGACCGGCTGAGCGGTGCCGAAGCCACGCGCCGGACCACTGCGGTGTTCGCCCGCTGGCTCACCCTGATCCGTGCCCTGGTCGGGTCCCAGAGGATCGGGCAGTACCTGGTCCCGTTCGGCCCCACGGACGAGGCCGTGGTCCGCGCCGCGCTGGCCAACCTCACCGGGTACGACACCGCCGCCACCAGGCTGACCGAGACCACCCTGCCGGGGCTGTGGCGAGCACTGGACGAGCCGAGCGCCGAGCTCGTCGCCGCCACCCGCTACCCGAACCGGCAGGAGTTCATCGCCGGCACCCGGCTGCTGCGCGACGCCCTCGGCCAGCTGGTCAACGGTGCCCTGGCTGGAATGTTCGACGACCACACCAACGTCGACATCGACTGGCTGGCACCGATCCAGTCCCTGTCCCTGTCCCGGCTACCCGAAGAAGCGGTGGGCATCGCCCTGACCTGCCTGAGCTCCTGGGGCGCCGCGCAACGCGAAGTCGTCTCCCGCGCCGACCAGCGCATCGTCGTGCGCGACGAGGCCTGGCGGCAGCTGCGGATGGGCCCCGAGGCGGTCAAGGCCTTCGACGCCGACATGCGGCTGTCGCGCGGTTACGCCGGACAGGGCGGGGACATCCAGTACGCCGTGGCACACAAGCCATCCGACTTGCTCTCCGCCGGCGACGACGGATCCCAGGCCCAGAACATCGCCAGGGACATGGCCCACCTGGCCGACATCAAGATCCTGCACGGCCAGGACCCCAAGGTCGCCGCCGAACTGGACAAGCTGTTCGGCCTCGGCCCCCTGGCCGTCGAGGCGATCACCACCTGGGCCCGGCAGCAACCCGGCCGGGCGGTGTGGCTGGTGGGGGACCGGCTGTACAAGGTGCAGACCGTCCTGCACCCGTGGGAGGCCGCCCTGGCCAACACCAACGTCGGTATCGAGTCGGTCAGGTAGACCGATGCAGAGCAAGACCGTCGCCGTCGTCGCCGCCCTGGCCCTGGTGCTTGCCGGAGCCCCACTGTCGATCGCCGTCGTCTTCGCGGTGGTCGCCACCCCCGCCACCGCCGAGGAGTACCGCACCCAGTTCTGCCAGGGGGCCCTGCCCATGTCCGGGGTGTGGCGGCCGCCGTACTTGACTGGTTACGCCCGGGTTGCCGGGTCAGGGTTCGGGCCACGGTTCCACCCCATCGACAAGCAGTGGCGGCTGCACGCCGGGGTCGACCTGGTCTCCCAGCCTCCCGGTGCGCCCGTGGTCGCCGCTGCCGACGGCACCGTCACCGCCACCGGTTGGTCGGACACCGGCGGGAACACCGTGACCATCGACCACGGCGGTGGGATCAGCACCAGGTACCTGCACCTGGCCGGCCCCAGCCCGTTGACCGCCGGGCAACAGGTGAAAGCAGGGAAGCAGGTGGGCCTCGAAGGATCCACCGGGGCGGTCACGGGCTCCCACCTGCACTTCGAGGTCCACGTCGACGGCGAACCTGTCGACCCTGAACCGTTCATGGCAGCCCGGGGCGCCGCCCTGACCGGGCACCCGGTCGCACCCCCACCCAGCCTCACCCCGGACCTGCCACCTCAGGGGGAAGGCGGGGTCGGGTTCGACCTGCCCCAGCCCGGCCAACCACGGCAGGCATCGCTGACCAACCCGCCACTGCCCATTCCCGAGCGCATCCAGCGGCTCTACGAACAGGCCGGGCAGGAGTACGGCATCCCCTGGACCCTTCTCGCCGGCATCGGGATGGCCGAGACCGCCCACGGCGCCAACACCGGCGTCAGCAGCGCCGGGGCCCGCGGGATCATGCAGTTCCTACCCGCCACCTTCACCACCTACGGGGTTGACGGGGACGGGGACGGCCTGGCCCAGATCGACAACGACGCCGACTCCATCCACTCCGCTGCCAACTACCTGCACGCCCTCGGGGTCAAACGCGGACCCGAGGGGGTGCGCGAAGCGTTGTTCGCTTACAACCGGGCCGACTGGTACGTCAACGACGTCCTGTACTACGCCCATGCCTACGGCGGGGGAGTGGTGCTGGGGGACCCGATGCACTGCGACGACCTCGGCGGCAACCCCAACCTGCCCCCGGTCGACGAGGAGCGGGTGGCGACCATGCTCAGCTTCGCCGCCGCTCAGGCCGGCAAACCTTATGTCCTCGGTGCCGCCGGCCCGGACGCCTGGGACTGCTCCTCCCTGGTCCAGGCCGCCCTGGCCCGTATCGGCATCACCGCCCCCCGCACCGCCCAGGCGCAACGGGACTGGCTGGCCATGGGCAACGGGTTCCGGGTCCCGGCCGACCAAGCCCGGCCCGGCGACCTGTTCTTCTACGACTCCTACCTGGGGCCACACACCATCGGGCACGTCGGGTTCGTCTGGGACCCGGCCAACTACACCTCCATCGAAGCTTTCAACCCTGCCAACGGGGTCGGGTTCTTCGACTACGGCCACGCGATGGGCAACAACCTCTTCGAGGTCTGGCGGGTGGGCGACATCTCCGACCAGGGAGAACCGATGACACCTTAAACAAGGCACCGCCCCAGCCACTGGGGAAGCGAGGAACACACCGAGGCAGCGAAAGGACACCTCATGCAACAGGAGCGACTACGCAACCCCTACCCGTGGACCTTCGAGATCCCCTTGGTCCTCCTGCTCCTGTTCCTCCTGACCACGGTCCTGGGACTGCACGCCGGCCGGGGCCTGGCCAACCTGTTCTCCGGGGGAGGGTGGGCCTGGCCGCCCAGCTCGGCGTTGTTCACCAGCCTTCCCGGCCTGCTCCGCGGGGACGCAGCAGCCGGCCTGACCGACCCCGGGGTCACCGCCGGACCCGGCGCCCTGCGCGCCTGGCTGGTCATCACCCAGGTTCTCCAGCTGGCCGCATGGTGCGTCCTGTCCGCCTTCGCCTTCCGGCGGTGGGGCCCGGGCCGGATCCGTGGCATGGCCACCCGCGCCCAGGCCAACGCCCTGCTCGGACTACCCCGGCTCCGCAAGCACCGGGCGATCATCCGACCCGACCTGTACGGAAAGCAGGCACCCTGATGAGAGTTCTGAAGCGCCCAGCCACGCACCGATTCGACCCCCGCGACGTCGGGTGGAACCTCGGCCGTTCCACCGCGCCCGCGGGCGTCGACCTGTGGGTCCCCTGGGACCGCACCGCCGGGGTGATCGGCCCCCAAGGATCGGGCAAGACCCTCGACCTGCTCACCCCCGCCCTGCTCGAAGCACCCGGCGCGGCGTTGGTCACCCTCACCAAACCCGAGGACCTGCTCCTCACCTTCACCGCCCGCTCCGCAGAAGGCCGGCCCTGCGTCGTGCTCGACCCCTTCGGCCTGGTGCCCGGGCTTCCCGAGCTGGTGTGGGACCCCATCGCCGGATGTGTCGACCCGGTCATCGCCGAACGCCGGGCCAAAGCCTTCACCGCCGGCACCATCAAAGGCGCCATCGCCGAGGGATACGGCGACCAGGCCGCCCGGTTCTACGCCGCCGAAGCGTCCAAGGTCATCCAGGCCTACTTCCACGCCGCCGCGCTGACCAACCGCACCCTCGATCACGTCCTGGAATGGGTGGCCAACCCCCGGGCGACCATCGAACCGGGGGAGATCCTGCGCACCCACCCCCAGGCCGCGCCGTACTGGCAGGGTCTGCTCAACGGTGCCCTGCACGGCGATGAACGCACCGCCGGCAACACCGTCACCACCGTGCAACAGGCCATGGCCCTGTTCTTCCAGGAGCCGATGCGCGCACGGTGCGTCCCCAGTCCCGGGCGGCCCGCCACCGACATCACCAGGGTCATCGCCGAGGGCGGCACCATCTACCTCCTCGGGCGGGAGGACCCCTACGTGTCAGCCTCCTCGCTGATGACCGCGGTGGCCGAGCACGTCCTGGACACCGCCCTGACCATGGCGCACAGCTCCCCGTGGGGCCGGCTCTGCCCACCCATGCTCGCCTGCCTGGACGAGCTGCCCTCCACCGCGCCGCTGCCCACCCTGCGCACCCGCATGGCCAACGAACGGGCCCTGGGACTGTCCTTCATCTGGGCCGCCCAGACCCGCGCCCAGCTCGACTCCATCTTCGGCCAGCAGGAAGCCCGCGCCGTGGTCGGCCTGACCAACAACCTGGTCCTGTTCGGTGGATCCAAGGACGTGGCGTTCAACCAGGAAATCTCCGACCTGACCGGCAAGGTGAGAGTCGGCCGGGCCACCTGGAACACCGGGCTGCGCGCCGGGCGCAGCTACTCCGCCGAGGACATCCCCATCCTCACCGCCTCCGAGATCCGGCAGATCAAGGAACGCCACGCCCTGGTCATCTCCGAGAACGGCAAACCGATCCTGGCCCGGTTGCACCGTTGCGTCGACGGCGCCGCAGGCAGGCAGCTGCTCGCCGAGCAGGCCGCGCTGCGAGAGCAGCTCGACAACCACCGGCGCTCCACCATCAGCCTCCAAGCCCGCACCACCGCCGCCCACGCCGTCTCCCGGCGGCACGGCCTGCTGCACGGAGGAGACCGATGAGCACCCCCCACCCCAACGGGGCACCCGCCCGGGCCCGCTACCCACTGGCCCGGCCCTTCCCCCAACCCGGCCGGCTCCTCGCCCAGGCCTACACCGACCTGGACACCGCCCTCAACGGCGACGCCAAACAACGACGGGGCCTGGGGTCCATCCACCGGTTGCCCCGGCCCTGGGACCCCGGATCCATCCAAGACCCGCCCATGCGCGCCGAGCTGTGGCAGTGGCTCGAAGCAGTCGTGGAGTGGATCAACACCGAGCACGTGTGGGACCCCGCCTACTTGATACCCGAGTGCTGGCCGTCCCACCCTCACCTCGTGCACGAACTCGCCGTCCTGGCCGACCAGCGCCGCCGAGCCGGGGCAGCCCTGACCAGCGACGCGCTCGAGGAATGGCACCGCTACGCCCTGCCGGCGTTCTTCGACCGTCGCCGCACCCGGCTACGCAACATGTGCGACGACAACGGCCACAGGCCCTGGCCCGCCGAACCCGCCCACACCCGTTACCTCACCAGCCGGGACTACCGTGCCCAGCACTTCGCAGGAGACGTCGACCACCAGCGCCTGCAGCATCAAGCGCGCACCGCACCGGCAACGGCTCATCGGCTCCAGGTGATCGACGGGCACCACGTCGACCCCACCACGGGTGAGGTTCACTGACATGTCTTCCCCCGACAGGTCGTGGAGGGGAGGGCTTCGCCGATGGTCCGCCATGAGGACCTCTCGGCGAGACGTTGGTGATTCTGTACCCCTACCTACTGGTCTCGGGTGACCCCTGGCAGCCGGGCTGCCGGGGGTTCTGAGCCGCCCCGAGGGGGGCCTGCCGCTGGCGCGGGCTTGTTCTCTTGCGCCATAAGTTCCCGCTGTCACCCGTGGACCGATCAAGCGTCGCCGGTGTAGTTCTTCACGATGCGGGCGTACCGGTGGTGCGCTGCCTGCTTCGTGATCCCTAGGGCGCGGGCGATGTCGGCCCATGACGCGCCGCCTTCTCGGGCGGCGATCACGTGGCGGGTGGTGTGGGCGTCGAGGGTGGTCCGGGCCACGCCCAGGAGGACGAGGACATCGACGGGCGGCAGGCCTTCGAGGGACTCGATGACGTCAAGCGTGCCGACGACGACCGCTGTCCGTCGATCGTCGGGAGGGGTGTTGGTTAGGTCACGTCGGCTAGGTGTCATGGTGTGAGGGTAGTCGAGTGCGTCAAACATGATTGACATGTAAGCAGGTCAAATGTGTTTGACGCAATGGCTCCTGGGCCACTGCTGGGGCTCCTACGGCGCCACAGACGGCGCAGCGGGTGCCTGAGCGACAGCCGGCCGGAAGCGGACGCGGTGGGGCCCCGCTTGCGGGGTGATCGCGGCCGCGCCGGCCGACTGCCTCTCGGCAACTGCCACCGGATGGTGGGGGGTGGGCGAAGCATGGCAGAGGGGTCCGACACGCCGACAGACAGCAGCATGCCCCGAAAGACGCCCGTGTACATGATCGAGTCGGAGTCGCCGAAGACGATTCGCCGCCGCACGCGGAAGCGTCGCCGCTCGGGGTGAACCTGGCTCGTCACCGTCACCGCCCAGGTGTGAGCGGGCGGTGGGATGTCTGGGCGACCGGCCGGCGCTCGGCCTCCGGGCGTGCCGGACCGTCCGGTTCCCCTCGGTGGGTTCCGACGATCGGGTCCGACAGGTCCTGGGGTGGGGGAGCGGCCGCCACGAGCCGGTACCGCAGGGCCTGGGCCGGTGAGTCGGGGGCCAACGGTTCTGCGTCGATGCTCGCCTTCGCGAGGGTCTCGACGTCGTGCCCCTCGTCGTGCAGGCGCTGCATGGTCCGAGCCAGCGCGGGCCAGTCTTCCTGCGCGGGGAGCCGGGGATCGAGCCGTTCCGCGACCGGTGCCCACCGTTCCTCGGGGGTTCGCTGCGCTGCTGCCTGGAGCCGGTCGCGGACTTGCCCGACCCGGCCCAGGTGTTCGGCGGCCTCCCGCCGCGGGTCCTCGTTCCAGGCCCGGATGGCGGCGTGCAGGACCCGGCGGGTGTTGTCGGGGTCCACGCCGAGCCGGGCGCTGATCTGTTGGATGCCGGTGTCCCACGCCGAGGGGTGGGCGCTGGCCAGAACCTGGGTGGCCTGGGGCAGCGCCTGGTCCGCCGGCAGGTTGCTGAGGCGTTCCTCGAGGAGGGCGTCGGCCAAAGGCGCGGACCCCAGCAGGGCGTTGGTCACCGCGTCGGGCCCGTCGGTGCGGAGCAGCTCGGCCGGGTCGCTGCCGGCGGGGAGGGTCGCGATGAACGTGGGGGTGTTGTGCTGGGCCAGGAGCCAGTGGCCACGCTCGGCCGCCAGGTGCCCGGCCAGGTCGGGGTCGGTGGCGAAGATGACCGGGCCGCCGCGTTGGGCGAGGTAGGTGGCCTGTTCGCTGGTCAGGGCGGTGCCCAACGGGGCGACGCCGGTGTACAGGCCGCGGGTGGCGAGGGTGACCGCCCAGGCGTCCATGGGTCCCTCGACCAACACCGGGGTGGAGCCGGGGGTGAGCTGGTCGGCCCCGTACAGCTGGTGGCCCTTGTCGAACAGGGCGGTGAGTGGGGTGTTGAGGTACTTCGGGCCGGCGTGCGGGGTGTCGTCGCTGTGCGCGGGGTTGCGGCGGCCGACGAACCCTACGACCTGGTCGTTGGTGGGGTCGCTGATCGGGAAGACGACCCGGTCACGGAACCGGTCGATGAGTCGGCCGTTCCGGGTGGTGCTGGCCAGCCCGGACTCCAGCAGTTCGGTGTCGGTGACTCCCTGGCTGCGCAGGTGGTCCACCAGGCGGGTCCAGCCGGCGGGGGCGTACCCGGGCCGCATCTGCGGGTGGCCAGCCACGTCTTGCCCGAACCGTCCGGCGAGGTAGTCGCGGGCCCAGCCTCCGGCGTGCAACTGCTCCTCGTAGTAGTCGCGGGCCATGCCGTTGACCTGGGCGAGCCGGTCCACCGGGACCGGGCATTCCATGGCGCGCACCGCCCGGTCCTGGGCCCGGTTCAGATCGGCCTCTGGCGGGTCCAACGGGCCCATGAGATGCCGGTAGCGGGCAGCTCGTGCCAACGCGCCCTCGTCGACCTCGACGCCGGGCATCTCTGGTTCGGTGACGCCAGGGGTGGTGATCGAGTCCAGGTAGGCCCGGTACTCCTCGTCGGTGGGCTGGAGCGATACCGGGTCGGGCTCGAACGGGGATGCTTCGGCGGGGTGTTCCTCGACGTCGGGGACCCGGTGCAGGTGTGAAGGGTCGTCCAGCAGGGTGGTGATTGTCCAGGTCATGGCCGCCGCGTCGTCGACGTCGTCCCGCGGGGGCGGGGCGGTCGCGGCCAGCTCCTCCAAGGACCACCCGGCCTGTAGGGCCCGGTCCACGGTGCTGACCAAAGCCGGCCACCAGGTGCTGGACTGCATCGCCTCGGCCCGGGCGGGTCCGAGCTGGTTGACCAGGGTGGGGACCCAGTCGGTGGTCAGCAGCTGGTCGGTGTCGGTGGCCTGGTCCACCGCCGGGCCCAGGTGTTCAGCGACCCGCCACCACAGCGCGGACGCGGCGTGGTCGTCCGGCAGGTCTCGGCCGGCGGCGTCGCGGACGAGCGCGGCGGCGTCGATGCCGGCACGGGTCGCGGCCGCCAGACGTTCGGCCAGGACCGGGGCGAAGGTGTCGCGCAACGCGGCCGGTGCCACACGGGCCAGCAGGGGCGCCCACTCGGTCATGGCAGGGGACCGGTCGCCACGGATCTGGGCGTCGAGTTCCCGCTGGTAGGTGGCCGCAGCCTTGGAAGCGTGGGATGGGCCGGTGGGGCGCAGGTCGGCCGGGTCGACCTGGTTGGCGGCCCGCCACACCGCAACCTTGGCGAGCACCTCGGCAGGTGGGCGGGCGCTGCCCTGGGTGGCCCAGGCGGGGGCGGGGCCGGTGAGGGCGTGGGCGGCCACTTCCTTGGCCAGCGTGGCGACCCGTTCGGACCGGGCGGTCAGGTACGGGCCCCAGGTCGGGTCGGCCGCCAACGCTTCGGGAACACCGGGCACCCACGGCAACGGCCCGGGCGCGGTGTTCCGCATCCCGGTGTCGTCCAGACGCCAGTCGATGACCGCGGCGGGGTCGGCGGCGGTGTCCATCTCCCTGGCGGTCGCGGTGTCGTGCAGCGCCCGCACCGGGTCGTGCCCCGCCGCGGCCAGCAGGGTCAGGTGCGCCCGCAGGGTGGGCCAGGCTGGGGCTTCGGTGAGGTCCGGGAGGAGTTCCTCCGCGGCAGCGTCGAGTCGTTCCTGGGCGGCGGTGCCCATTGTGGCGGCGGCCGCGGTGTAGAGCGCGTCCAGGTAACGGGCGCTGGCTTGACCCAACAGCACGGCAGGGTCGTCCAGCTGTCGCAGCATCGTCGACGCGGACGCCGGTGCCTCATCCCGCGCCAGGATCGCCTCGAGCATGTCGGTGGCGGTGCGCGGGTGGACCGTGGCTGGCTTGATGACGTCGTGCTCGTCACCGGCGCCGACCATCTCCAGGTACACGTGGTTGGCGCGCCGGCCGCGGGTGAGCATCGTGTACAGCTGCTGGCGGGACTCCTCACCGGTCGCCAGGCCGTGGGTGACGTCCACCGAGACCCCTTGCGCGGTGTGCACCGTGGAGGCGTACCCGAGCTCCACGCTGGTGGCCACGTAGTCACCGGGGAGGGTGATCTTGCGGGCGGTTTGGGTGTGCTGCACCACCAGGGCCCCGTCCTGGCGGGTGTCCAGCACCGTCCACCGGTCACCGTTCTTGACCCAGTCCGTCGGGGTGGTCTGCAGGCGGCGGTCGTTGCGCCGGGTGATGACGACGTCTCCGACCGAGGCGTGGTTGCCGTCGGCCAGGGCCACCTCCGCCGACGGGGGAGGGGCCCCTTCCAGCCGGTGGGCCCTGGCTCGTTGGTTCAGCTCGGCGACCAGTTCCCGGGTGGGGGCGAGCATGATCGCGTCCCGACCCTGTGCCCGGTCGGCCGACCAGGCCTGGAACACCTCTTCGGTTATGGTGCCCAGGTCTCCGACGTGGACTCTGCCGGCGTCGAGGTAGAACCCCAACGCGGCGGGCCGGCCCTCACGCAGCTCCAGGGACGCCGCGCCCTCGGCCACCGAGGAGAACCTCATGAGCTCGGTCAGGTGCAGAGCACCGTGGGTGGCGCGGATGTCACGCAGCACCCCGCCGGCGCCCACGGCCGCGAGCTGCTGGTCGTCCCCGATGAGGCGCACCGACCCGCCCCGGTCGAGCACGAACGCGACCGCTTTCTCCAGCGAGAGCGTGTCGACCATCCCGGCCTCGTCGACCACCACCAGGGTGCGTTCGTCGATGACCTGGGCCCACCCGGGGAGGTTGTCCGGGTCGTGGTCCAGGTGCCAGACCAGCTTGGCCAGGGTGTCGGCCTGGGTGTCGGTGTTGTCCCGCAGCACCGCGGCCGCGGCCGCAGAAGGCGCCAACCCGATGACGGTGCCCCCGGAGGACTCCCACGACCGGGCCAGGGCCCGCATCGCGGTGGTCTTGCCAGACCCGGCCGGTGCGATCGCCAGCTGCACCCGGGCCCCGGAGGTCGCCATTCCTTTGACCAGGGCCGCCTGCCCGGCGTTGAGCTTGACCCCGTTGGCCACCGACTCCAACAGGGCCAGGTCGACATCCGCCTCGGCGGCGCGGCATCCGTCCATGCGGCCGGCCGCGGCGACCAGGCGCTGCTCGGCCTCGAGCACCGCTGTCGAGGTGAACAGCTGGGCCCCGGCGACCGTGTAGACGCTGGAACCGTCGCGGCGGCGCAGCGGTTCGGGGTCGACGATCGTGTCAGCCCGCGGGGCGGTCATCGCCTGGCACCGGGCCAACGCGGTGCTGGTCAGCTGCTCGACCAGGTCCTCGACCTGCTCCACCGGTACGTCGACCCCGCGAACCCGGCGCTGCGCCTCGGCCCGCACGTGCCACACCTGCCAGGTGGACCGGGAGGACTGGACCGTCTCCACGATCCTGCCCGCCGTCTGCTCCACCCAGCCCCGGTCCACGCTGGCTCCGAACCCGTGCGTGCGGCCCCCGGCCAGCGCATGCTGCACCATCGAGGCCACCGCCGCCCCGTCGCCGAGGACCTGCTGAGCCTGCGCCCGCCAGGTCCGGCGTTGCTCGGCCTCCGAACGAGGTTCGTGCTTGGCCTCCCGGGTCTCCAAGGTCGCCTGCTGCGCCAGCTGGATCGACTCCACCGGGGTGGGGGGCCGCCCGTGCTTGGCCTGGAACTCCTGAGCCAGCTCGCTGCGGCGGGCCTGGATGCTGGTCCGCCGGGAAGACCACGCCTGGTTCAACCGTGGGTCGACCCCGACGATCTCCCGCACCGGCCGCTTCCGGGGGTCCTCACCCGGGCCCGGGGGTCGCGGGGCGAAGGTGATGCCCAACGGCCGCAGGTGCTTCTCCAAAGCGGTGTTGTAGACCTCCGAGGCCGACACCATCGCCTTGAACAGCATCCGCCCGTCGATCGACAGCCACCGGCCATCCCGCACCGTCTGGACCTTGTTCGCCACCGCGACGTGGGTGTGCAGGTCCGGGTCGCCGGCGCGCGAGTCCCGGTGGGTGAACGCGGCCGCCACCAGGCCACGCACGTCCACCTGCTGCACCCCGTCCTTGCCGGTCCGGGTGAACAGGGCGTGCTTCTCGATGTAGCCCAGCGCGTCGCGCACCGCAGCCTGGTGGGCGGCCTCGATCTGCGCCGCCACCGGCCGGTCAGCCACCGCCCACAACGTGGACACCGACTTCACCGGGGAGAACGTCAGGTCGAACCCGGCCACCGCCGTCGTCCTGGGCCTGGACTGCTTGGCGATCAGCCCGGACAGCTCCCGCTCGTTGAACGGGTCGCGGCCGTACTCGGCCCGGAACAGGTCCAACGCGACCTCGGTGCGGATCCGGGCCCGGTCCTCCACACTGATCGGGTGGTCCGGCGGCAACCCCAGTGCCTTGTTGTGCGCCTCGCACCGGCGCGCCACCTCGATCCGGAACGGGGTCACATCATCCCGGCCCCCGTACACCCGGAACTGCCGGCCCAGCGACTGCCCAGACTCCAAGCCCAGCGGGTGTTCCCCAGTGCCGAACAGCCTGGACATCTGCTCGGACGTGACCGGGTCGCCAGCCTCCAGCCCCTCGATCCCGGCCATACCTGAGCCGACCCAGACCCCAGGGGCTTCACCCTTGGCGGTGTAGTAGTCACCAAGCCCGGTATGACCGACCTCGGTGGCGTCCTGACGAGCCACCTGCCGGGTCAGGTAGTCATACCCAGACCCGGCAGTCAGCTTGTGAATCGTGGCCGCCACACCTGTACAAGCGCTCCAGCCGGCCTTCTGCTGTCACTCAGGGAATGTTGTTCACATGTGTGAACACGCAGCACTTGCCCGTGCGGGGCGCCTTCGTAGGTCGGTCAGCCTTGACCCATTCCCCGCATCGTTCCGAGTAGAAGGTGTAGTCGGTCGGGGCGATGGTGACCGAGACGCGGGTGGAGGCCCTGGTGAAGCTGTTGTCGATGATGTTGCCGGCCCCGTCCAGCCGCTCCCAGTAGCAGTTCTCTGACGCCTGCTCGATCACGTAGGTGCCGGGGACGATGTCTTCGCCCACACGGTAGGTGCCATTGTGGAACCGCTCGCCACGTTCCCGCTGGGCCTGGATCTCACCGGCCTCCCCGATGTTGGCGCGGACGGCCTCAGCGGCCGGGAAGTCAGGGCACAGCACCAGCATGCCCCTGGCTTCCGCGACCTGGCCCTCGGACAGGTCGCTCTCGGTGACGTAGTACCCCTCCGTCTGCGCGCACAGCCCCCAGAGCACCTCGGCGTCGACGTCGTCGTACCCGGCTTCCCGGGAAGCCAGCTCCTCGAGCTCGACGGTGTCGCGCCCCTCGTTCAGGACAACATCGCAGCTTTCCAGCGGGACGCGGCCGTCATAGGCCCAGGCCTCATCCAGGTCACCGAACCGCGCGGGCCTTGACCCCTGGTGGTGGACACGGGGGTGGTGGTTACGCAGGGATGGCCAGGGTAGCGGCCAGGGAGGCTTCGTAGGAGAATGGGGCCTTGGTAACCGGAGGCTGAGTGGCGTCGGCGGGTGTTGTACCCGGTTGGCCCACCAGAAGATGCGGCGCCGGCAGGTGACGGCGTCGGGGAAGGCGTGCGCGCCGGCGAGGAGCTCGCGTTTGCAGCTCGCGTTCAGGCTCTCGGCCAGGGCGTTGTCAGCGCTCGAGCCGACCGCGCCCCTTCTCGGCGAGGAACTCGAACGGGTTGGCCCCCAACCAGACCCAAGACCGTGCTACCACCCGAGCGACAGAGAAAGCGGCTTACCAGGAGCGAACTAAGCGTGGGATAGCTTCCACGCACTCTCGGCCAACGACAATCTCGTCCACCACTCCCTTATTCACAGCGTCCACCAACCGACATAAATATGCCTTGCCTTTGTCCCACCAAGTGCCCTTAGCGTCGACGAAGAGATAAAGGTCGATGGGGAGCGAAGTGGCCTCCACTATCTCGTGACGCTCGTGCCCGTCCAGTTGACTGATGTAGACAGCGTCTGATACTTTCGACCCGAAAGTCGTCGTATAATAATATTCCTTAATCTCCCAGAGGGCTCGCGGGTTGACCGAGGAGGGGTACGCTCCGTCGAGCCGACGAGACATGGCCCCGAACAACTCTCCGTCACGATCCACGACGGGCAACCGTCGCGGGTCGTCCTCAAAGCTCTTGCCCTGTAATTCTCGGGAGAACAAGATGTTGACCATGCCAGTGAGATACGAAGGTGCGCGCTTCACCCCCTTTTGTTTGTTCATGGGGACGCGCACGTTAACGCCACCCCTGACCTCATACTCCGCCGCTACCAACACTCCCTTGCGGTCGTAGAGGTCGGTGACCGCAACGCAGTTTTCTTCCACGATCTGTTCGTAGAGGAGGGATGCCTCCTCGGCGGTCATCAGGTTGTTGCGAGCAACCTCGTTCAGTTCGTATGCGCGGTACGCGAAGTATTCCACGAGACGAGGCCCGAGGTCGCCGTCATCAAGGACGGTGGGATCTCGATCAAGTTCCCGCAGCGTCGCCTTGCACTCGTCCAGGGAATAGACGGCTATCGAGTCCGCCCCGCGCTTGGCGTATCCACGCTTCTCCGAAAGAACGCGAACATAGGCCCAGAACTGCTCGTCCTGGCTGCGCCAATAGTCACTTGCCCTCAAGCCCGCCTCTTCTCATATTCGATGAGGAGCTGGCCGAAGGAGCAGCCCAGCGCCTCACACAGTTCCAGGGCTTCGAGTACTCCCAGCCGTCGCCGCGCACTTTCGACGTTGCTCACCCATGACTGAGGTACAGACAGCCGTGCTGCCAGATCCTGCTGCGTGACCCCCGCGTCCACGCGTAGCTGTCGCACTGCTTCTCCAAGCGCCTGCGGCGCGTGCTCATCGTGGCGCGACACGTCCTGAGGTTAACGGCGACTTGATGTGTATCCGAAAATCGGATACTGTCACGTGTCGTGACTGATACCCTCCCCCTCGACGGCCTTGGGGTCGACAGACCGCCCTTCAAGACTCAGTTGTTGAAGTGGATAGGCAATAAGCAGCGGCTGGCACCCGAAATCCTCGCCAACTTCCCCTCCTGCTGGGGCGTCTACCACGAACCGTTCCTCGGCTCAGGTGGGGTGCTTGGCACGCTCGCACCAGAGAAGGCGTACGCATCGGATGTGCTGCCGCCGCTCATGGAAATTTGGCAACTACTTAAAGACGATCCCGCCCAACTTGTTTCCAACTACGCCGTGTATCGCGACCGCATCGATCGGGGTGAACTGAAGGAGGATGTCTACCGTGATGCCCTGGCCAGCTTCAACGCTGCGCCCAACGGTCGTGATTTCATCTTTCTGACACGCGCCTGCTATGGGGGTGTCGTGCGTTTCAGACGCAACGATGGTGCTATGTCAACGCCCTGTGGGGCACATACGCCAGTACCCACGGCGTCGTTCGAGAAGCGCGTGCAAGAGTGGTCCACACGAGTACAGGGAACAACCTTTCGGACAATGGATTTCCGCGAGGCGTTCCATGATGTGAAAGCGGGCGACATGGTCTATTGCGACCCGCCCTACACGGACTCTCAGTCCATCATTTACGGCGCCCAAGCATTCAAGCTCCACGACCTCATCGAAGTCATCGACAAAGCGAAGAGCAAGGGTGCGCGCGTTGCCTTGTCTATCGACGGAACAAAAAAGTCAGGCCTCAAGGAGGTCCTACACGATTTCCCGAGTGGCCTCTTCGTGTCCGAGGTGGGTGTCACTGTGGGAAGGTCCATGCTTCGTCGTTTCCAGCTCGGTGGCAAGACGCTGGAAACTGAAGTAGTGCGCGACAGGCTGCTCCTCACTTACTAGGCTGGGTCCGTCCGAGAGGTCTGGCGCCAGCGAACGGCGAACTTGGGAACCAGCGCCCGGTGCGCATGTACACGGTGGAGGGACCGTCGATGTTGCCATGAGCATTCGCACGGACCTGGGCGGAGGGCGCGGTAGGGGTCGTCACTGAGCCAGCGGCTTAGGGGGTGTGCGATCCAGGCGATCTCGCGGACGAGGTCTTGCACCTGGGCGTCGCTGATCGTGCGGGCGGCGACTACCCGACCCGGGTGCTTCCAGGCCCGGTAGCTCCGTGCGGCGACCTGACAGCCCTGCTCACGCAGGATCCGACAGACCGACTCGACCGCATGGCCCTCGGCTCGCATCGCGTCGATGAAGCCCATGATCATCGGTTGCGGGGGTCGAGTTCCCCCACGAAGAAACTTGTGGCCGCCTTCAGGATCGCCACGTCCTCGCGCAGCCGCCGGTTCTCGGCCTTGAGCCGCTTGATCTCCTCCAACTCAGCACTGGTGACCCCGGGGCGGTCCCCGGCGTCGACCTCGGCCTGGTTCACCCACCGGCGCACCGACTCCCGCGCCACTCCCAACTGCTTGGCGACCGCGACCATCGCCTCGGTCACCGTGGCGTACTCCTGCTGGTGCTCCCTGACCAGACGCACCGCCCGGGCTCGCAGCTCCGGATCGATCTTCTTCGGCATGGTGCTCATCCTCCTGGACTCAAACAGGAGCGGCATCAAACCTGGGGCGCTTCAGCCTCGATGCTGCCTGAGGGGCTGGACCTGCTGGAGTACCTCACCGACCCAGGTCCGGGAACACCGCTGACAGGTCCGCACCGCGACGCGACCACGCTGTCGTGGTGGTCTCATCCCGCACGATCGCTACCCGAAAGCCGTCCCATTTCGGCTCGTACTGACACCCGCCGCGCAAGGCGCTGGGGCCAGGGATCGTCTCGACCGCACGGGTGAGCGCCAGGGCCGGGCGGGCCCGCAACTCTGGGGGTAGGCCGGTCACGGGGCAAGGCCTTCCACGGGCCACAGCCTAGGAGGACCGCACCCCGGTCTTCTCCGGCTTGGTGGCGTCCCCAGCTCCCGGTCCGCGGGGCAGGGGCTCGCCAGTTCCTGGCCGGGGTTTTCAGGCGGCCCCACCGGGAATGCAAGAGGTGTGTGGCACATGAGCGGTGCGGGATCGGGCTGGTTCGTCGGGGTGAAGTGCGGGGTTTGTGTGGTGGTGAGTTGGTGGATGGCGGGGTGTCGGCGTGCTGAGTGGCAGCAGGGGCAGTGCTGGGGCGCTTGTGGTGGCAGGAGGGTTGGTCTAGATCAAGGAGAGTTGTGGTGGATCAGTTCGTGCGGCAGCAGGCTCGGGCGCGGGCTCGACGGGCTCGGGAGCGGGTGCGGCAGGAGCAGTTGCGGCGGGAGCGGCGGCTGGCGAGGTTGGGGGAGAAGGTCGCTGTGGCGTTGGCTGAGCGTGACGCGACGGTCGCGGATTGTGAGCGACGGGCGGGGGAGGCGTTGCGGTCGCTGATCGAGGATGAAGGGTTGACGGCTCGGGAGGCGCTGGCCTGGTGCGGTGATGACACCTTGACCAGTCGGGAAGTGGGCCGGTTGGTGCGGGTCGCGTCCGCTGATGGTGAGGACCAGGAGCTGCAGGACCAGGGGGAGAACCTGGGTGGCGGTGGGTCGGTGTCGTCGGGTCTGGTTGAGAGCATGGGCGGGTGAGTGCTCGGCGGCTGTCTGGCGCTGGGTTGGCTGCGCTGTCTGATGCGTTGTCGGACCCGGCCACTGTGGGCCGTTGGCGCGCCAAGGTGGTGCACGTCGAGGGGTCTGGGTGCTGGTGGTGGACCGGGGCGATTAGTGGGCGTGGTCACGGGCGCTTCTACTACGCACCGGGGCGGGTCATCATCGCGCACCGGTTCGCCTTCGGGCTGGTTCACGGTGTCGACGCCCTGGAGCGGGTGCGCGTGCTCGGTCATCGGTGTGACAACCCGCTGTGTCAGCGGGTTCACCCTGAGCACGTGGTGGCCTCCTCGTATGCGGAGAACCGGCGTGAGTGGTTGATCCGGCGAGCGTTGAGCGGGTCACCGTTGGGTGATCCTCGAGGGGCGCGACGTCGGGCGCACGAACTGCGCGACCTGGCACGACAGGACCCGGCGTTGGTCGCGGCGGACCTGGCGCGGTTGAGGGCGCTCTACGGGGAGCAGTTGAAACTCTGGTGACGGTCCTGCGGGGTCTGCAGGGCGGCGAGGAGTCGTTGGGCGGCGCGCTCGACCTCGGCCAGCACCTCGGGCACGGTGGGCGGCACGTCCAGGTGCTCGGCGAGGGCGGTGAACTCGGCGCGATTGACCTGTGCTAGGCGTTCGATCCGGCCGCGCAGGGTGCCCAGGCGGGCACTGAGCAGGGCTTGGCCGAAGTAGGGCGAAGTGGTCCGCTCGGCGGTGGATCGGGCCAGGGTGAGGATGTCTCGTTGAACCAGGTCGACGGCGTGCATGGTGGGTCTCCTTCGGTGCTGCGGCGGTGGGGGTGCAGGCCCGGCCCCGGGGGAGGGGATATCGGGGCCGGGCCTGCGGTCTGGGGGTGTTCGACTCAGGCGGCCGCGAACCGGGTCCAGGCGGTCTGCTTCAGTCGCGCGGGTGCGTCGGTGGTGAGCAGCCGCTCAGCGCGTGCGGTGGCGGGGTCTTCCTGGGTGCGCACCGGCTGGAAGTGGTCGACGTACTCGGCGACGGCCTGGTATCCCGCCCAGGCGGTCTGGCGGATGCCGGTCTGGGTCTGCGCGTCGGCCCACAGGCTCAGTAGCGCGTCCTCGCGGCGCTGCTGGTTCTTGGCCTCGGTGCGGCTCGGTTCGTTCTTCCAGCCGAACACCTCGCGGGTGATCGTGACGAACTGTCCTTCGGTCACGGTCTGGTTGACCATCGCTTCGGCTTCGGCTTCGAACTCGGCCACGTAGTCAAACGTCATGCCCAAGGCGTCCCGTGCGGCGGCGATCCGGCCCCGGGCGTTGAGGGTGTGCTTGATGACGAAGCAGCCGTAGTTGTCGTGCAGTGCGGCGTGCTGGGTGTTCGCGCACACCACGCGGACTGGGGTCACCAGCAGCCGGAAAGCCTGCGAGCCGTCGTGGCTGTTGAGCGCGGCCAGGTAGATGCGGACCTCGTCCACGCCGCCGACCTTGATGCTGTCGGGCAGCTGCATGGTGATGAACACCTGCCGGCCCCCGCGAAGGCTGCCGGCGGTGTCGAAGATCGCCCCGGAAGCGTCTACGAGACGGTTCAGGATCTCGGCGTGCTCCTCGTTCTGGATGGGGCGGTACTGCGACCCGACCACGCCTAGGGCCTCGGCCTGCCCGGTGAAGGGGTTGGTGCGCACCGTGGCGAACTTGTCCGGTACGTCGATGACGGTGACGCCGTCTTCGGTGACCTCGTGCGCGGTGAGTGCGACGGCGCGAACGTCCCAGCCTCCGAGGTGGCCCAGGCGCATGGCCTCTTCAGCGGTGAACGCGCGCCCGGCGACCACGGTCCCGAGGCGGTGCCAGGCGTCCTGTCTGGCGAAGATCGCGGCGGCCTGATCGCCGTAGGTCTCGATTTCGTGTGACATTCGGGTTTCCTCCTGTGCGGGGAGAGGGGCCGGGGCGCGGTGAACAGCCGCGCCCCGGCCAGAGGGTGTGCCGGTCAGGCGGCGGTCTCGTCCGTCTCCGGCTGGGGCAGCAGCAGTTCCTCGACCTCGCTGGGCTGGTATCCCCACTCGGTGAGGGCCTGCATGATGTGGCGGTCCCAGCCGCCGGGGTTCCGCCAGGTGCTCACGCTGGTGCTGGCCTCCCAAGCGGTGAGAACAGCGGCCAGGGCGCGCATGGTGTGCGCCTTCGGTGAGCCGGTGTTGGTCAACCGCAGTGCGGCGGCCTGCTTGCGGCCCTCGTCGGTCCACGGGCTCGACGGCTCCTTGCCGGTCAGCGCCCGGGTCAGCAGCGGGTGCCCCTCACGTCCTGCCCGCTCCAGCCAGGCCGGGACGTCCAGCACTGCGCGGCAGATCAGCGCCTCAGCGCCCTTGGGCGGGGTCTTGCGCTGCACGAACTCGGCCAGCCACTCCCGGCGCACGGTTTCCGCAGAGCGCCAGGCCTTGTTGTTCTCGATCACCCGGCGACGCTCGGCGGCCTTGGCCTCTCGCTCCGCTTCGGCCTTCGCGGCGGCCTGCTCGGGGTCCGTGGCCCCACCGCCGTCCCCGGTGGCCTGGTTGGCGCGGTACTGCCACCGCTGGCACAGGCCAGCGGCCTCGGGGTCGGTGCACACCCACACCTGGGCGATGACGTCCTGCCACTTCCCGCCGCCCTCGTCGGCGTCGTGGTCCTCGTCCAGGTCCTCGGTCTCGACCTCGGTCGGCTCCTGCTCGGTCCCTTCGGCCACGTGGGTGGCTTCGACCCGCACCAACCTCATCTCCAGCACGACGGCGGCACCGGGCACGCTCGGCCACTCTTCCTCGGGGACCGGCTGCCCGTCGCTGACCCGAACCAGGCCGTCCAACTCGTACTCCCACCGAGGGGACGGGCACTCGTCCGGGTCCAGCACGGGGACCCCCTCACCCCGGAGCCGCTCGGCCTCGGCGCGCAGCCGCTCCCGGTCGGCGCGCTCGTCCCGCAACTGCTGGGCGAGGTGCTCCAACCTGGAGCCGCCCCAGGAGAGTTGCTGCTCCAGCCGCGACAGCGCCTCCGGGTCGTCCTCGAACTCGGCCAGGATCGCGGCCTGCTCCAGGGTCAGACCGTCGTTGTCCATCCGGCTCCTGGCGGTCTCGGACTTGGCCACCTTCAAGGCGGCGTTGACCTGCTCCCGCTCGATCGCGGTCCTCTTGGCGATCTGCGCGGCCGAGACCCCCAGCAGGGCCAGCTGCTCGATCGCGTCTCGCTCCTCGGCGGCGCTCATCTCGGCCCGGTGCAGGTTCTCCGAGACCTGGGCCACGATCCGCTCGGCGTCCTCGGGCCGCTCCAGCACACGCACCGGCACGGTGCCGGTGGGGGTGCCGACCTTGGCGGCAGTGAGGGCACGACGCTGCCCCCGGTAAACGACCAGCGCACCGTCCTCACCGACGTAGGCGGTGATCGGCTCCAGCACACCAAGGGCCTTGATCGACTTGGCGAAGTCGCTCCGCTCCTTGATGTCGGTACGCACGTTGGTGCCGATGACCAGGGTTGCCGGGTCGACCTCGTAGACCTGGCCGGGGGTGTAGTCGCTGCTGCTCATAGCTGGGGTCCTCCCACTCGATGCTTCGTTGAACAGATCAACTGCACCCCCCATGCTTCCGGGGTTTGGGGTCGCCTTGGGTGCGGTCACCAAATCTGTGGATAGCCACCAAATCGGCTTCTGACCTGGGGAAATGTCCGGCCCGGGGTCGAGTTGGCGGCGCGGCATCCGGTCCCGCCGGCGCCCGGGCCGGTACGGTGGTCGAGCACCCTCCGGCGATGCACCGGCAGGGTGTTAGGGGTTCGAATAGTGGGGGAGGGGACGGAAGGAGCTGCACCGATGCCGTCCCGTGAGGAGCTGGTGCCGGTCGGGATCTACTGGGACCCGCAGCTGCGTGATAACGCCCGTGCGGCGTTCGTCGCAGACCGCACCCACGATCCGCACGCGCCGGTCACGTTCATCGACTGGTTGGACCGCGTACTCACCGAGTACGCGCGACTTGACCCGCACAGCCGGGCAGCGTTGGGAGTCGACCCGCCGCCGGCTCGCGGCCGCGGCCAGGGTCAGGGCGTGAGCCGGATGAGCCTGGTTCGGACCAGCACGCTCAAGCTCGTCGACGCGGCGATCGCTGAGGACCTCGCGCAGCTGGGCAAAACCAGGAGCCGCTCTGCCTTCATCCAGGAGGCAGTCACCGTCGGCGTAGAGGCCGCCCGGCAACGCTGCCCAGGCGGGGTGCTGCCACCTCCACCGAGCCGGCTCCCGGCGAACCCGCACCCTCGCCGGCCCCTGCGCCGCCGGGCCACGCAGCCAACCTCGTCGGCCTCATGAGCGATCTGGGTGCCTCGGCCGAGCACGAGCGACGCAAGCTCGAGCAGGTCGCTCTGGCCGCCGCCGAGCTGCAACGGGCCGTCGAAGCCGAGCAGCGGGCGCGGGAAGCTAGGGACCTGGCTGTGCGTGCCGCGGTGCGGGCCGGCATCCCACCCGGGATGGTGGCGAAGGCCGCGAAGATCACTCCAGCTCGTGTGAGTCACCTGACGATAGCCCCAGGCAGGGCGCCCCAAGCGCCCGCGCAGCGCCGCAAGTCCTCGCCACGGATTCCCTGACGCCGCTGTGAGCGGCTGAGTACAGTGCGGGAGTCAAGCGCTGACCTGCTGGTCAGACCTGCTGGCCTGGGCGGATGCCTGCTTCCTTCTTGAACCGGCGGATCAGGGCCAGGTTGCAGCGTGAACTGCACACGTGCCTGTCTCGGTACTGCCAGGGCGCCTTGGCCGGGACCGGTTCACCGCAGTGGTCGCAGGGTTCGCCGCCGGTGGCTCGTCCGTCGGGGTGGCGCAGGACTCGTTCGAACCAGGCCCAGTAGTCCTCGCCGGGGAGCCTGGTGGTGTCCAGGGGTCGGCGGGGGCCGCGGTAGAGGATCGGGACTGCTGGCGGTTCGTCCTGGTCGGTGATGACTTCCCAGATGTCCTCTCGTCCGCCCTGGAGGGCTCGGATGAAGTCCATTTCGGTCATCACTTCGATCTCTTGGCCTGCGTCTTGCAGCTCGAACGCGCGGCGGGCCTTGCTGGACAGGTGCTCACCGGGGCGCAGGTGCGCCGGGTTGAGGTCGCCGACGACCAGGATGTTGGTGCGTTTGGTGACGTTCTTCTCTGGGATGCCGCCGACGTGGGCGGTCAGGGTCCAGGCGTCCTGTCGGCGCATCGAGGACAGGGCTCCGGTGAAGACGACCACCTTGCCGTAGAGCGGCCCCTCGGGGTCGGCGTCCTGGTTGAGCTCGGGGCGGATGAGGGCGCCGCTGCGGGTGACGCTGCTGCGGTAGACGCCGCCCTCCATGTGTCCCACGACTACCTGGTAGGCGGCGGCTAACTCGTGGATGGTGGTCGCCTCGACCCGCCGGGCTAGTGCGTTGGTGATGGCCGCGGTGCAGCGGGCGTCGTCCAGGGCGTGGTGGTGGCGCCCGAGGGGTACCTGCAGGACGTCAGCAACATAGGGCAGCTGATAGGAGGGCAGGGAGAGCGCGCGTCGGGCCAGCACCATCGAGCAGAGGAAGTCCAGGCTGGGGTAGGGGACCCCGTAGACGTTGCAGGCCTCGCGCATCACCCCGACGTCGAAGCCGGCGTTGTGCGCGACCACGACGTCATCACCGATGAACCGGGTGATGTCGGGCAGGCGCTCCAACCAGCCGGGTTGGTCGGCGACGTCGTCGGCGGTGATGCCGTGGATCTGGGTGTGATAGCTGGCGAACCAGCCAAAGGGTTCCGGAGGCCGGATCAGCCAGTGCACCTCGTCGACGACGACGCCGCCGCGCACCTTCACCAACCCGACAGCGCAGGCTGAGCCGCGGAACCCGTTGGCCGTCTCGAAGTCGAGGGCCGTGAAGTCGAGGGGCATCGAAGTCAGCCCTCGCCTCCGCTGCCGACCAGCGCCACCGGCTCATCTGTGAACTGCTCGATCACAGCCGCCGGCAAGAGGGACACGTCCTCACCCTGGGGGGTGAACCGCCGAGCGGTCTTCAACCAGAAGTTCCAGCACAAGGCCAGGTTGTCAGCGGCAGCCAAGGCCTGGTGGGCGGGGGAGTCCGATCGTGGGTCGCGCTTGACCGGGGGAACGATGTCGGGGTGCTGGCCCAGTTTCATGGCCTCATCGACGAGCAGCTGGCAGACGTCCTGAACCGGGCGCCCCAGCCCTGTGCCCTCGGTCCCGAGGACGAACTGCCGTGAGAGTAACGAGTCCAGCTTTTGCTTCCGCGCTGGGTCGTCTGGGTCGAGCACCACGGCGTTGGCGTTGCCGGCAAGTCGGCCGCCGTAGGCGACATGCCACACCGCGACCTTCCCCTCATCACCCTCGGGTGCATGCACGACCGCGAAGCCACGAACCGATCGCCTGTGATCAGCACTCACCAGAATCCCCATCCCTCTCGCGCTAGATGAGCCACATCATGCCAAGCAGCACCGCCACGCCAAGGAATCCGTCTCAAAACACTCCCAGGAATCATCCTGCGCCTGACATCATCGGCACCCATGAGCGCAAGCGACTCGCCTACCCACCGGCCTGGCTGGCATGACCGGGCGGTCGCGAACGCGGCGGACGCCTGGCTCAACGATCCCCAGGACTACGAGGTCTACCGTAGGCTCGTCGAAGCAATCCGCCTGCGACGGGACTGGCTCGCCCCCACCCTCGGGTTCGCCGCACCGAACGAGATGGATGCGCCGTCTTCCGCCCAACCCGAACTCACGGACTCCTTGGGCGAGGACCGGCCCCCGGTTCGGCTCGGCGACTCGATAGCCGAGCAGGAGGCCATGGGACTGAGGCCAGCAAGGGATAGGGATCCTGAATGACTGATAAGCACTGTCCGTCTCATCGCGTCCCACAGATCCCCCGCGCACAGCGCTCATGATCAGCGCCTGGGGTGTGCGGGCTTAGGTCTTAGGTCTCATTCGATGGGTGGCCTGTGCGTCCCCAAAATGCAGCCAGCGTGTGGCCACGCTGATACGGCAGGGTTGCCGACGGCGGCCCTGTCCCCACGAGGTCGTTGCGTTCTAGGAGTGGTACCCAGAGAAAGCCTGGTGACCACCCTGCGAAGCACGCGCATTCTCGCTGGTCACATCCGTTAGCCTACGTAGGGTATCTTCCTGCTCAGGCGGACTCGGCGGCGAACGTCAGCGACCGACGATCTTGTGTAACACCGGGATCGCGGTGCCTACGACAGCTGTACCGAAGAGGACGGCCCCCCATACGTTAGTTACCTCGCCGGCAGCCCAGACGAGGCATCCCATGGCAGTGCCAACGAGCACCGCAGTCAGGAGGATTACCAGGGTGCGGACCTCGAACATAGTTGACTCCGGTGTGGCGTCGTGCATCAGCGGGGAGGGGGTGATCGTCCCGTTCACCTTCTTCTCGTGGCGGTTGTAGCGCCGAGCGGGCAGCGTCTTCATGCCTCGCTCCTAGGGGTCTGACCAGCCCCTATCCCACGCCGACAAGCAAAAGAGAAAAGTTGGTAGGGGACCGTGGGATGACATTCACGGCCGCCCCTAGAAGGAGTCGACTGCGTCGACCGCGGCGAAGCCGCCCCGAGCTTGCGAGGGGCGAAGCGGCTTTGGGCGGTTGGTTTAGTGGAGTTCTTCGTTCCAGGCGAAGACAGACACGGACAAACGAAGGAACGGTGCGATGACCGACCCCCTGGAGGAGGGTGACGACCGAGACGACCTCGGCGTGCCCGAAGCTCCCGGGGAGGACGACCTACAACTAGACGACTCTGACAACGAGACTTGGGAAGACCTCGACGATGTCGAGAAGGATGACGATCTACAACCAGAGGACTCATCCGCCGCTGTCCTCGCCGATGCTCAACGTGAAGTCGACCGACTGAAGCGGCTGCTGGCAGACCAAGAGGTCGTAAACGAGATGGCCCGGGAGGGCTTCAACGGCCCGAAGACGAGGATGTGGGCGAACGACATGGCAGCCTACGGTGTGGCAGTGCTCAAGGCGCAACTCTTGACCGGCGTCGCGTTTCGATACGCCGCAGAGAAGAACCGTCCTGTCCAGGGAGCAACCGGGTCAGTTCGACAAGTCCTACGGGAGAGTGATGAGGCACGCTCCGACCTCGCAACACTCACCGTAGCAATGACGCTACCGAAATTCATCAAGAATGCGCTCCAGGACGGCAAGTGGAACGCCGCCGGTGGAGCGAGCCTCAACACCTACTTCATTGGTGCAAACCATCAAGTGTTAAAAGATGCCTTCCTCAAGTGGGTTCTTACCATTGACACCAATGAGCAGAGACTCGATGAAACCCTACCTACCACGAACGTGCAGCACCTGCCCGACCATGCCGTCGTGGGGAACGACGCCTTTGAGCGCCTCATCGCCCTCGCGCCCGAAGCCAACCGGGACATCATCCGGCTCTACGTAGCTGGGTACACCCAAGAGGAGATCGCAGAGATCACTAACCGAAAGAGCCAGGCCGCCATAGAAGGCGTTATCTACCGTTATCGACAGGTGCTGAGGCGTCATGGGTACTCCTGAAGACGAGCTCCAGCAGTTCCGAGAACTTCTATCTCGCTCGTCTCTCGGCTCTCCCGCGGCTCAGAAACTGGCAAGCCGCGTGACCCCGGCTGAGCTGGAATTGACGCGGGTGGTAGCGCGGCTTACCGAGGTAGTTGAGCACCGTTCTCAAACTGAGGTAGTTGAGCACCGTTCTCAAACTGAGGGGTCAGACGACTTAGCGCGAGACTTAGCGCGAGCCATCCTCAGAACCTCCGTCGGAGCGCAGTCTCGGAAGGCAAGGGGTGATGACGTCTGGCGTCTCGCAAGGGCGGCGGTAAGAAGCACAGAGGCTTCGATCCGGCGGTCAAATGAAGCGGACGAAGCGATGTCTGAACTCAGAACGCTCGCCCAGGCCGGCGATCCGGAAGCCCAAGCCGTTCTCGTTGACCTCTTAGGGCCAGCCGCGGACAAAGGGGACGAGCAAGCAATCGCCGAACTGAGAATCCTCGGCTCCATAGTCGGTAATTGGAGAGCCCTCCGAGCATACGTACACCACGGCGGCAGTGAAGCTTTGGGTGAGATTTGGAAGCTAGCCGCAAGCCACGGCTTCGGCGCGGTGGCAGGAATGGGTCCGGCACTGATGCGGGATGCCAAGCGGGGTAACCAAGCCTCTTTGGCTGCTCTCCGGGTTCTCGCAGAGATAGATGAGTCCGTTGGGCGTGGTTGGCTCCTGGAGGCTCTCCACGGCTTGGCGAAGAATGGAGACTCGGCGGCCTCCTATGAGTTGGTAGCACGGGCGAGGGCTGGCCAAGCCGACGCTGAACGTGCGTGGAACGCGATCAAGAAGGAGAAGCGACAGGCGCTACGACTCGAGGAGCGGGAGCTGGAGCTGGAGCGGAAGCTCAAGCTAATCGGGTTGAAGCCATCGAGCGATGAGCCAGAAGTCGGCACTGACGCACTGGACTAGTCGCGGAACGTAAGTGGCTGCATCTGATGCCACCCACGCGAGTGGTGTCATCACCGATAATCTATCTTATGTAAAGTATCGCTGAGAAGTCGCTGGTCAGGCACTCTCCCCAGGCGTGTGTGTCAGGAAACGGCGTGTTACCTTCCCCCACGTAGAGCGAGCTCCCGTAGACACTGCCTAATCCGCTCGGCGAAGCCTGTGCAGCCGGCTTCTTCGAGTTGCTTGGGAAAGTCGAAGTCGTGCTGCCTGGACCCCGTGCGGTAGGCGATCTGGCGCTCAAGCACTCTGATGACCAGGTCTCTGTCGTAGTCGTCGACTTCCTGAAGCCACTCGTCCGCGCTGTAGATGACGTAGGGCAGTCCGTCTTTCGTCTCCTCAGACAGATTGAGGAATCCCTTGTCTGCGGTGATGACTACATCTGCCCCTGCCACCGCAGCTGCGTGCACGTGCCTGTCGAAGACGTCCTTGATCCGCTCCTCGTCCTGACCGCTGCGGTAGTCCTCGATGCGGTCATCCATGAACTGAACGATCTTGTCGTGAATCCTCGTGATGTCGCGGCCCTCGAGCGCTGGGTGCATCCGCCGTATCGCCTTGATCGTCTCGGCGACAAGGTCCTCGGTGTAGACCAATGTGAACGGGCTGCTCTCCCCCGCTTCGTCGCGGAGGAGGAGCAGCCAGTCGCGCAAAGCCCTCGACGCGAGGACCGATGCATCCACAAGGACTCTGACGTTCATCACGGCGTCACCCTAAGCGGCGACGCCACCACATCGGCGTCAGATCAGGCCGAGCTCGTCCTCAAGGGCTAGGAGCTCTTCCATCGCCTGCCGCTGCTTGGCGAGCTTCACTCGCTTGAAGCGGAGAACGTCCTCGCGGCGGAACCGAGTGTGGCTCCCGACCTTGATGCTCGGGATGTCGCCGGCACGCGCGTGGCGCATAAGCGTGGGCCGCGAGATCCCGATGATCTCGGCGGCGACCGTGGAGGTGAGGACCTCCGGCATGGCCGTGACGGTCACGGCGTGTCCCTCCGCGAGGGCCTTGACCACCTGGACAAGAACCTTCTGGAGCTCCTCGCCCAGCTGGTCCTCCCGCAGAGGGGTCTTGGTCCCAGTGTCGAGGTCGTGCCACACGTCCTTCGCCTGGCGGGTCACCTTGGGTGCCACCACGATCTGGTCAGTGCGCTGAAGCGTTGCAGCCATGACCTCTCCTCTCTCGTTGCACTTACAAGTGTGCACCATGTTCAGATATAAGTGCAAACGAGAGGTTGGTGCCGGCGGAGGGCTAGGCGTGCCGACTAGTCCCGAACGGGTCAGGTCTTGCCGAAGGGCCGCCGCTCCTTGGCCTGAGGCTGTCCCCTAGGTCGGGTGCACGACATCTTGCCGAACCGCCCGACCTTACCGGTTCCGGCAGCCCGAGGGTGGGTTGCGACACGCCGATACCGCGCACGACACGCCTCGCTTCGTGTAAAAGGGCAAGGTGCCTGCCTACGCTGCCCTTAGGAGCAAACGAAACGCCCCAACGTCGGGGCGTACCCGGCGCCAGGGCGTTCGTCTACTTCGGCTGTAGGGGAACAACCATAGCGGGGTGTGGCCCGTCGCTCTTGTGGGCCCGCCGTCGCGCGGCTTCCGGGAGGTAGTGCTCCCGGAAGGAGGCAACACCATGGCGCGAGTTGTTCGCCGCGTGACAGTCACGCGGCGCATCCCGGTGCGTGTCCGGGTCGTGGTCACGCGGCGCATCGTGCGCCGCTGACATGGGCTGAGGTTGATCACAGCCGGGTTGTCGAGCGACGCAGCTAGCTGCTGATCACCCCCAGCCGCCTGGGCCCCGGGCACACCCAATAGGTGTGCCCGGGGCCCTTGATCATATCGAACAAAAGTTCGGTACTGTCCCTTCTATGGCGGGCGGCATGTATGGCCGGCGCAGGTCCGGCGTGCCTCTGATGGAGCGCGGCACGAACCGCGCCCTCTCCCCCGTGGCTTCTCCCCGCCTCCCCTCAGCCCCACCTGCATCCCGCCCACGTCGACGACACGCATGGGCTCGAATTCGCCCAGGTGGCCCCGAGGTCGAGGCGCTGATCGTGAGCTGGCGCAGTACGCCGGAAGGTTGGGTGGCCGTGGTGGTGTGTGCGGTCGATGAGGACCAGGCGATGACGGTGGTGCTGCCGGCGGGCCTGTTGCGGCCAGCCGACTGAGCCTGCACACGTAGTCTTCGTCCCCGTGCCTGTGATGGAGATCGATCTGACGACGCCGTTCTACTCCACCGTGGCGACCATCTCTGCCACCTTGCTCATCGCGGCGGCGGTGGCGATGCGAGAACTCAGGGGGGAGTTGCGCCGGCCTGGCTGGCGCAGAGGAGTAGGACTGCTGGGCGTCGCCTTTGGCGTCGTTCTGCCGTCCTCGACCTTGATTCTGAGTGTCTTCCAACTCGCGCCCTCTTCTGAGGGGTTACGGGCGTTGTTGTTCGCCTTGCTTGCCTGCCTCGGGCTCATCGGGTTGTTGTTTCTCACCTTTGCCAAGGTCGACGAGACCCGTCTTGGTCGCAAGGCCGGTGAAGTGCCAGTCCCTCGCGAGGTGGCCGAGACTGCTCGGGTGGGCGATCTGTCGCGCCCGGACAATGTGGTTGTCCAGGTCCCGGCGCACAGCGACGTGAAGCGGGTCATCGTTCGGATCCAGCGCCGAAGGTGACCGTGGGGGCCTTGAGGCCCGACCCCGATGCTCTCCCCGGGGCCGGGGTCGCATCATGGGGGTCGTGACCAAGCAGGTGGGTGACCCAGACGGTTTCGGCGTGTTCGGGGTCGTCGACGTCGACGGTGATGGGGTGCTGTGCCATGAGTGCGGCCGGCGCTTTACCCACCTGGGTCTTCATGCCTGGCGGGGGCACGGGATCACCTCTGCGCAGTACCGGGAACGGCATGGTCTGGGTGAGCAATGATCAGAACCTGTGGATGGCCCTCGGCGGGGTGACGTGAAAGTGGCGTACCTCCCGAGCAAGATCTGAAAGCCCATGCAAGTTCTGATCAGGGTCGGCGTTGGCGCGCCGGCTCGGGAAGGTACGCCCATGCTCAAGGTAGTCCAGGAGAGCACCGAGTCCAACGTCGACGCGGCCACCGCTGGTGGGTCGCTGCTGGATGAGATCGTCCGTGACGGCGCCAGGCAGATGCTCGCGGCCGCGCTGCAGGCCGAGGTCGCGGCTTACATCGCGGCCCATGCCGACGAGGTCGATGAGCACGGCCACCGGCTCGTCGTGCGTAACGGGTACCACGCGCCCCGGGTGGTGACCACCGCCGCTGGTGCGGTCCCGGTGCGCCAGCCGCGGGTCAACGACAAGCGCACCGACGAGGCCACGGGCGAGCGGGCACGGTTCGCCTCGGCGATCCTGCCCGCGTGGGCCCGCAAGTCCCCGCAGCTGGCCGAGGTGCTGCCGTTGCTGTACCTGCACGGACTGTCGAGCTCGGACTTCGCTCCGGCGCTGGAGCAGTTCCTCGGCACCGCCTCGGGGCTGTCGGCCAAGACGATCACCCGGCTGACCGAGCAGTGGCAGGACGAGGCCAAGGCGTTCAACCAGCGGTCGCTGGCCGAGACCGACTACGTGTACGTGTGGGTCGACGGGATCCACCTCAAGGTCCGCCTGACCCAGGACAAGGTGTGCCTGCTCGTCATGGTCGGCGTCCGCGCCGACGGCACCAAGGAGCTCATCGCCCTCGAGGACGGGCACCGCGAGTCCACCGAGTCCTGGGCCGACCTGCTGCGCTCGTGCAAGCGCCGCGGCATGACCGCCCCGGTCCTGGCGGTCGGCGACGGCGCGCTGGGGTTCTGGCGTGCGCTGCGCGACGTCTTCCCCGCCACCGCCGAGCAGCGGTGCTGGTGGCACAAGATCGGCAATGTGCTCGCGGCGTTGCCCAAGTCGGTGCACAAGGACGCCAAGGCCGCGCTGGCCGAGATCTACCAGGCGCAGGACCGCGAGCACGCCGAGGCCGCTGCCAGGGCTTTCGCCGCCGCCTATGGTGCGAAGTGGCCCAAGGCGGCCGCGAAGATCACCGACGACCTGGACGTGCTGCTGGCGTTCTACGACTTCCCGGCCGAGCACTGGGTGCACCTGCGCACGACCAACCCCATCGAGTCAACCTTCGCCACCGTGCGGCTCCGTCAGCGGGTCACCAAGGGCCCCGGCTCGCGCGCCGCGGGCATCGCCATGGCGTTCAAGCTCATCGAGTCCGCGCAACGACGCTGGCGCGCGGTCAACGCCCCCCACCTCGTGGCCCTCGTCCGCGCCGGCGCCACCTTCCAGAAGGGAAAGCTCGTAGAACGACCCGAGGAATCAGGAGACCACCAACACGTCGCGTGACACGCCGATCCACAGGTCTTGACAATTACTCGGTCTGGGTCGCCGCGGCCTGGTGGCGGACGAGACCAGGTCGGTGATCGCGGACAACGCTCGCCGGACGATGAAGGGCAAGGAAGCGTTCGTGGCAGCTCGCGACCCGGTTCGGGCGAGCCGGGCGCAGCGGCGCGGGGAGGCGGCTCTCTCCCCTGCTGGCCTGGCGGCGATCCGGGAGACTGCCCGCCGCCGGCGCGGTCGCGGCCGGCAGGGCATCGTCGTGACCTGCGAGTGGTGCGGGGTCCAGTTCTGCCCCCTGGTCGCGCCTGGGAAGCGGCGGTTCTGCACCCGCTCCTGTGCGTCCAAGCACAACCGCGCATCCGCCGGCTGACCGGAGCACTGAGCGCATGGCTGCTGTGCTGCTGCGCACTGCTTGTAGCGAAAACGCCACTGGATTCCTTCGCGGGTGACATCAAGAGGGCGTCTTCGACGCTTGTGTGGGTAGAGCCGGTTTCTCGGTGAGCCCGGCGCGAGCGAAGGGAAGTGTCATGGCGCAACGTCCCCCGGAAGGTGCCGGCCCTCAGATCGACCTTGCTGCGGCCGGAGCAGGTGTTGGCGAGGTCACGGTTCTGGTGGATCGGGCCGCCGAGAGGATCGCCGCCCTGCTCAACGATGAGGAGCAGGGGGCAACTGATGACTGAGGTTGAGACCCCGTCGCAGCCGGACCCTCTGACCAGGGCTAAGTGGGTGTTGTCGGAGACCTTGGCGACGCTGGAGCGGGTCCGCGGCGACATGAGGGCCATGGACACCCACATCGACGAGGCCAAGAGGTCCTTGGTGGCGGCCGAGGCGCTGCGCCAGGGCTGGGTGGAGAGCAACCCGGACCGTGAGAGTCAGGCACGACAGTGGTTCACCGAGTCGTGTGAATCTGCTGTGCGCGTGGGGCGACAGGCCTACACGAGGATCGAGTGGGCGAGGTCGAACGTGGAGCAGGCCCTGGAGGTGATCGACAGCGAGCTCCCGACCCGAGATGTGCCGGTCTCGTTGCAGATGACCCGGTTCCGGCGGGAGCTGGACGCGCTGCACATGGACCTTCGGGAGGCGAGCCCGCTGCTGAGGAAGGTCACTGATCGGCTCGAGCAGGAGGTGGCGCTGGCGCGCCAGGAGCTCGACGCCGCACCGGATCAGGGGTGGTCCCGTGCCGTGGGCGCGATGACCACCACCGAGACAACGAACAGGTATCTCGGCACGGAACTGTCCCGCGCGTACGCCCTGGCTGCCCAGGCCTCGAGCAACGTCGACTCGATCGGTGAGGCCGCCCGGCAGCGCATGCAGGCTCACCGTGACCGTCACTCGCCTGGTTCGTCCTCTCCTCCCCCGCCGCCGGTGACCAGGTGACCAGCTCCTCACCTGCAACCCCTGCGGCGCCGTTTCCTGACCCCGTCGAGGAGGTGTTGGCGGAGCTTTCGTCGCTGTACGAGGCGGTGTTGCGGCAATTGGAGGTTCTGGACGACGCCTGCCGCGGGGTCCACTCCCCTACCCACGTACTGGACCTGGGTGTGGGTGAGACGGCGGATCGGGCCCGGCTGCTGGTGGCCCGGGTGCGCGACCTCGACCCGGGCCGGTCCTTAACCGGCCTCGCTGTTCCGCCGCTGACCCAGGCAGTGACCACGGCCGCGTCTGCCCTGGACGCGGCCGGCCACGCCTCGGGCCCCCGCCTCGTCGTCGAGGGGGCGGGCGGAACATCGCTCAGGGCAGCACGGCGGTTCTTGCGTCTGGCACGCGGTGCGCTGCTCGACACGGGCCGGCTGATCCAGCTCAGCGGCTCCCCAGCCGACGGCACACCCGACCTGGCTTCTGGGCAGCGTCCGAGCCTGCGGTTGGTGCCAAACCCTGACCCAGCACATGACGGAGGTGCCTCATGACCATCCCACCCACCGACCCGCGGTCGAGGGCCGAGGCTCGGGCTGCTCGAGCGGCCCTGGAGGCGCAGCGCGCCGCCCGGTTCCGGGACAGCTTCGTCGACGCGCAGCGGTTGCAGGAGGCGCAGCGCCGGCAGGACGAGCAGGAATCCCTGGAGCGGGAGCGACGCAACGGCGACGTGGCGCCAGAGGTCAGCGGCCCCCAGCTGTGACCGCGACTCCGTCGGCGCCACGGGCATCGACGGGAGCGAGCCCGGCCGGCGGGTAGGACAACCGCACCGCCCTGTCTCTGGTGTAGTGGTCGGTGTTGCCGGCGAGCATCCGGGCGTATTGGGTGGCTAGGCCCGTCTGGTGCAGGTAGAGGTCGCCGACCTCGGTGCGCAGCCGGAGCCAGGAGCGCAAGCCCAACCAGACAAGGACTGAGACCGCGAGGACGGTGCTGGCGACGAATCCGACGGGGTCCTCGGTGAGCCCCGTCCAGATCCCGGCGACGAACTGCACGCCCACGCAGAGGACCATCACCCGGTGGGTGAAGAGGGTGGCCCCGATGTTCCACAGCGCCATGACGAAGGTCAACCACACGTTCCAGGGCAGTAGGAAGACCAGCAGGCCCGGGTCGCGGCCGGTCAGGCCGGCCCGCATGACGCCGATCTCATGCGCAACGATCGCCGCGCCGCCCTGGGGTGAGATGAAGCCTGCTCGGAGGTCCTCGACGAAGCCCGCGCTGACGACGAGGGTGTGCCGGCCAAGACCGGTGACCGGTCGCGGCTGGTGGCGAGCCACGAACAGGACGTAGCGCCCGCTGGGGACCCCGTGACGGTGCAGCGCCTCGGCTACCGGGGCCAGAGTGTGCCGTTGGTGCAGGCGGGGGCGCCGAGCCAGCAGCAGCAGCCTGGCGACCCCCCGCTCACCCACGGGAGTGATCGCGGCCACGGCCAGGAGGAGTGCGAGGGCGGGCATCACGACCGGGCCGGGCCGGCGCAGGAGCAGCTCACCCAGGACCATCCACATGAGCAGGCTCATGATCCCCGGGACCACCAACGCCCGGTTCCTGGCGCGTCGAGCCTTGCGTATCGTCACTGGGCCCACCTCCCAGGCGGCATATCACCGCTAGTTGCCACCGGCCGACTTCTGGGAACCGTGACACCCAGACGCGCCGTGCCCCGCTTGAGGGGGCATGACCAGCGTGCCGGAGAGCACCGACACCCCGCTGTGGTTGTCCACAGGGGCACATCGACGGGCAGCGCCCACAGATCGCTTGCTCGGCACCCCACCGCGGGCCGCGTGCGGCTACAGGGTGCCCCCTCCCCCACCGTGATGAAGGAGAACCGCCGTGCGTGATGCCGCGACCCGTGAACTAACCCCGGAGGTGGCGCAGGTCCTGGTGCAGGTCCACCGCCTGTTGTGGCAGGCCACCAACGAGGCGTTCGCTGCCGTGGTCCACCGCCGTGACCCCCGGGCGGCCCCCCTGGCGATGAGTTGCAGCCGGCTGGTGGACCTGGTCCACGAGTTGGTCCCTCCGAGCCACCTGGAGGAGCTGGCTGACCGGCCCGAGGCCGTCGGCGCCGACCCCGTGGAGCTGGTGCGCCTGGCCGAGGCGCTGACCCGGACGATGCCGGTGGACCGGTTCCCGGTCGGCATGTCCGAGGTCGTCGTGCTGATGATCGACACCGTCCGGGACTTCTCGTGACGACGCCCGACCCGGTGGCCTACCCGCCCAGCGTCGGCGAGCTCCTCAACCGGGCGGACGTACTCGTCCGCTCCCTGAGTTACGAGGCGCTGTACCGGGACGGCCGATCGTTGCTCCGTGGGTGGCGGGAGGCGGTCAAAGGAGCCACCGAGCTTTGGCGGGTCCTGCCGCAGCGGTCGGATATCCCGGGGCACGGCGCGAGTGTGATGGACCAGCTGTACCGGGCAGCCAGGACCATGTACCGCGACGTGCGGCACAACGCTGTGGCGGTCGACCCCACCCTCGAGGAGGTTGGGCAGGTCTTCGCTCGCGCCGCTGGGTCAATTCGTCGCAGCGGCGTCCACGAACGGCGCGACCCCGACCGGTGGACCGATGCCCAGTTGCGGGACGCCTTCGCGGCACGGGTGCAGATCATGCACATCCTGTACGTCGGCACTCACGCCACGGCCATGGGCCTGAGCACGACCGCCCAAGCCGAGGGACAGGATGAGCGGCTGCGGGTCCACCGGGTACCCGCGCAAGAACTGCGGCAACGGATGCTCGACCTGGAGCAGCTGGCGCACTCCTACATCAAGGGCAACTACCCCCAGGCACTGGCCGGCGAGCACCGTGAACCTCCCGATGAGAGCAGGGTCCCGAGTGCGATCGCGACCTGGGACGTCTACGTTCACCGTGCCCTAACCAAGGACCCCACGGCTGCGGTGATGACCCGGGTCGCGGGGGGCGCGGTGCTCGTGGCCGACCAAGCCCAGCACCTCTGGTGGGACGCCGTCCGGGCCGGTCGCCTGGATCGGGACCGGTTCGACCAGGAGGTGGGGCCCGGACTGGAAGCCGCCGCAGGGGCGTGGCAGACGGCGCAGGAGTTCTTCGATCAGCTCCAGCACAGGAACGACAAGCCCCCGCGTAACCTGACGGACGCCGGCTGGGGTCTGGTCGCCGGGTTGCAGGAGGTCGCTGGCAGCCCGCCAGGAGCGGCCCCGCCGCGGGAGGCGGGTGACCAAGTCGCCTGGCCGACCTTGGCCCGGTCGCTCCAGAGCCTCCATGCCACCCTCGCCGGTATCGCCGGAGCGTTCGACGACGCCACTCGCACCGCTCCCCTGCTGGTCGACAGCCGTGCCGCAAACCGTCTGGCTCGCCCGGGTTCAGGGGGCCTGGAGGCGGTGGTCACGGCGCGTGACGTCTACTACAAGCGGGCTGTCCCTCTCCCGGTCGAGCTGCGCAGCCGGGCCACCGAGGTCGCCGGGGAGGTGGTGCGCGCCTCGCGCGCATCGTTACGGACGGTCCTGTCGGCAACCGACCACTCCCCCGCCCTGACGCCGGCGCCGGCGGTCGGGTCTCACCTCGGGCAGGTGGAGCGGTTGGTCAGATCGGTGCAGCTCGAGCGGCGCGGCCCTGCCGCCGGTGGGGTGCACCTGGGTGGCGGGCCGCGCCGATGAGGCACCGCTTTCCCCACCCACCGCCCCGCTGCGCGGCTATCCACAGATTTCGTTTGCGTGGCTAGCTGAGCGTCGTGGACAGGCAGGATGGGAGACCTGTGCGGGGTCCCCAGGGGCCGGTGGCCGAGGTCACCGGGATGGAGCACGCGAGGCGCGCCCGATGGGTCGTCGTCCTCTCGGGCCGACCAAACCGGAAGGCCAGCCACCGGCCCCTATCCCGCACGAAGACGCAGCCGCAACGCCGGTGACAGGTGGGACTGACGTGAAAGAGCGGACACGCCGAGGCAAATCCGAAACTAGAAACCCGGCCATTGGGAGGATCCGAGCATGTCCACGATCACTCGCCATCGCCGGCACTGGAAGGGCGAACGTGACGCGATGATGATCCGCCCCGACATCGAGGTGGGCCACGCGGTTCGTGAACGCGCCCGTGAGGCCGGCATGACGATCTCAGACTTCGTGTCGATGCTCCTAGCCCGAGAGGTCGACATGCCGGAGAGGGCACCGTCCTCTCCCCCACCTAGGGCTGACCAGGAGCTCCCGCTCGAGGAGGAGTTGCTCACTGGCTGATCCCCGGTCCGGGTAGACCCCGGAAAAAGCGGAAGGGCCGTGCGGGAACACGACCCTTACCGAAAGCTTCGGACCGAGTTGCAGCTCGGTTCCGCCTTCACTCCACCTGTCAATGGAGGGCTTTGCCATGCCCACTTTAGCGACCCCTGCTGTCGCTCACAATCGACACGCCGACCGCGCCTCGGGCTCGTGGCACCCGCCGGTGCCCGCCGAGGCTCACCGTTCGTTGCCGTGCTGGCGCAGCTCGAGGCACTGGTTGACGGCAGTGAAGGCCTGTTTGAGCGCACCTGCCGGCCGCGAGGTGCTCAAGGCCACCAAGATCACTGCGGCGACCGTTCTGTTGGTGGCGCTGGTGGACGCCAGGGCGGCGGACAAGCGCACCGGTCGTGGCGTCGCGACTGCTCACGAGACCGTGGCTGCGCTGGCCAGGGTGAGTGTGTCCACGGTGCGGCGGGCCCGTGGCGTCCTGGAGGCGCTGGGCTTGGCGGTGACGGTGTTGCCTGGCCGCTACATGACGAACGAGGAGCGAGAGGTGGCACGTCGGTTCCATGGTGGCTACCAGGTGCGGTTCGCCAGCGTGCGGGCCTTGGTCCTCCCCCGTCATCTGGCGTCTGTTCAAAATGAGCACCTACCCCGTAGGGGTCACAAAACCCCTATCTCACCTAAGCAGATGGGAGCCAACGCGCGCTGCCGCGCGCGACGGGGCCGCTCCGCGGCCGGCTTTGGAAGCAAGGCGGTGGACCCCCGACCCCTGCCCCTCCAGCGGTTAGCAGGCCAGCTGGCGGCAAGGTTGCCATGGACGGTCCGTGGCCGCCATGTCGGCGCTCTCTGTGACGCCCTGGCCGCCGAGGGGGTGGACCCCAGCGACTGGACGGCAGGGGATCTCCTGGCCGCCATCGACCAGGACTACGCCCGCCGAGACTGGATCCCACCCGCCCCTGCTGACCTGCGTAATCCACTGGGACTGCTGCGTGTGCAGCTGCGCCGGATTCTGGGCACGGTGGAGCCACCGCAGGCGCGGCGTCGGCGGGAGGCCGCCGCGGCACGGGCGACGGCTGAGCGGTTCCGTCGCGACCTCGAGCGGGCTCGCCTTGAGGCTGCCCCGCCGGAGCGAGCACAGGAGTACGTCAACCAGATCAGGGCACAGTTGCGGGAGCTTCGCCGGCAGACCCGTTATGCCTCGGGTGGACGTCTCAACGACTGAGGTACGTGCGAAGCGCGGCCGCGATCAGCGCAGAGCGCGAAGGCGCACCGACCTCAGCAACCAGCTTGTCGATGACGTCCAGGTTCTCCGCCAGCAGCCGTACCCCGAGATGGGCCGTGGCTCCATTCGAGGCCCGGCGGGAACGACGCACGAACAAGCCGTCGCTGACCGCGGCCTGGTTGTCCTTGAACTGACCGCGGAGGTCCTCGCGCGTGGCCGTTAGAGCGTCCAAGAGCAGCTCGCCCAGCACGATCCCCTCCGCCCGGGCACGTTCGCGCACCTGGCTGACGAGATCCACGGGCAGCGACAGCGTCGTGCCCCGCAGCGGCCCCACTCCCCCGGGCAAGGGCCGGCGCTTCCCGCGAGGTTCCGTCGCCGTGGCAGGCCGGCGCGATGCCTGCGGAGCAGCCTCTCCCCCACCACCACTGTCCTGGACTGGTTCCGGCGCGGTCTCGTCGACGGGCCGCACCCGGCGAGGCGGCGGTTTCGGCAGTTTGCTTGCCGGGGCGAGTCCGGCCACGGCTTTCAGCGGGGGTCGGTCGCTCACGCAGACACCTCCAGTGCCTTCTCCTGCTCGTCGATCCTGGTCAGGATCTCTTGGGTCAACAGGACGAAGTCTTCTGCCAGCGCCGGTGCCGAGCCCGGGAGCCGCTCAGGCCGGCGCCCCTCTCTGAGCGCCTTCCACCACGGCTCTGCCCCGTCCACCTTCTCGGCCATCTCGTGCGCGAGCTCGCCCTGCTCCTCCCCCCTGACAGCGACTGCCTGGGCGTGCCGGATCACCGTGTGGAACACCGGCGCTGCCCCGTCGAGAACCGTCTCGACGTCCTCGACGGCGTTACGACGGATGACGGTGGCGTTCGTCTCTACGTCGTACAGCACCGCACCCAGCACCTCTAGCTTGGGATTGAACTCCCGAGCTGCAGCGACGTCCCGGGCCATCGCGCGCAGACCCTCAATGCTCATGCGACCAGCCCTGGTGGGAACGACGATCCAGCGGCTCGCGCTCAATGCCAGCCGCAGGAGCAGCGGCCGCGTCGGTGGGGTGTCCATGATGACCAGGTCGTAGTCAGGGGCGACCTGGGCAAGCGGCCAGGCCAGGACATTGCCGGTCTCCTCGCCCTTGCTGATCCGGCCGGTCAGTACGGCCTCGAGGTCATCCAACTCCGCTCCCCCACACACGACGTCAAGACCCGGTCGCACCCCCTCGAGGGTCGGCCGCAGGGGCTCCTTGCGCCTCAGCGCGTCGACCAGGTGCCGCCCGCCGTCGGACTCCCTCGCCCAGGTGTATCCCAGCAGGTGGCCAGCGTTGCCCTGCGGGTCCAGGTCCACCAAGAGCACCCGCCACCCCGCCAGGGCGGCAAGCCCCGCGACGTTGCACGCGGTGGTGGTCTTACCCGCCCCACCCTTGCCGTTCGCCACCGAAACGACCCTGGTCAGCGCGTCGTGAAGAGCCATGCTGACCAGCATGAACGACGACGGATATCGCCTGCGGTAGACACGCCGGTAATGCGACGAGTAGCGCAGCCGCTACCGCGAGCGGTATCGCACGAACTATCACAGGCCGTATCACGACACGTACCACGGCATGTAGCGGAGGTGATAGTGCAGGGGTTGTTGCACACGCTAAGGCAGCAATAGTGCGTGCGCTATCGCGCGTGGTATCGCTGGTGATGTCGTCTCTCGCCGGGTCAGGCGGCACCGGTCGCGCAAAAGGGACGTGGCTCTACGATGCCTCGCATGCAACAGGCCTCGCAGCGCGACAGCCGGCCGCACGCTCGAGTGCCTATCGACACCGAGCGGCTCCGGCAGCTTCGCCGAGCCAAGGGCCTGACCCAGCACGAGCTCTCTCTGAAGGTGGGGGTCCAGGGCGCCGCCGCGGTATCCGCCTGGGAACGGGGAGTGTCCGTGCCGCACCCCAGCAAGATCCCGACCCTGGCCAAGCTCCTCGGCGTGGACCCGACTGAGCTGTTGCCCGAGGGAACGCCCCTTGGGTTTCGGGAGCTGAGGGTGATCCGGGGCCTGTTGTCGAGATGCAGCCAATCGTGCACGAACGGAGTCCGTGTGAATCAATAGGCTGATGTACGGCAAGACCTCACTTCAGGTGATGTGCCATACCTGAGGGCCCCCTCTTGAGAATCGAGGCGCACTGG
>Ga0310832_100242_pt1 | contig 63705 bp, 80 predicted proteins | sample WT_ome_7_FD_201303 | JGI IMG/M metagenome (GOLD analysis project Ga0310832, IMG submission 201303) | Sorghum-adapted microbial communities enriched on wild type (WT) sorghum from Joint BioEnergy Institute, Emeryville, California, United... ...
CCACAGCGTCAAGCTGGTAAGACCCCTCAAAGACGATGAGGTTGATAGGTTCGGTGTGGAAGCGCGGCAACGCGTGGAGCTGACGAATACTAATCGGTCGAGGACTTATCCACTCCAATGATCCTTGCACCATGCATATCCAGTTTTCAGGGAATGACGGTCCCCTTAACTCAAGCAGTTAAGGGGTTTTTTGTATTTTGCGCCATGCGTGCAGGCAAAAAACTTGTCGAGAACTTTGGTATGGGGCTGACAAGTTCCCCCTTGATAGACGGCGATGGGGTAGACTAACATGAGAAGGTACCGAGTTCAGGCGTTGGAGTAGGTAAGAGTGAGGAATGAAGGAGAATTTATCATGAAAAAAATTCTGATCTTTTCTGCTTCCATCGGCAACGGTCATAATCAGGCAGCTCGGGCAATGCAGGAAAGTCTGGCCGAGAAGGGTTACACGTCCATGATCATTGATACGTTGGAATACATCAGTCCGACGTTTCACAAGATTTTGCTGGAAAGCTACATGAACCTGCTGCGGCTATCTCCCAAGATGTGGGGACGGATATACCACAATACGGAAAAAATCCGTTTTTTTGATATGAACTTATGGATGAACAAGCTGCTCGCCAACAAGCTGAAAAAGTTGATCAACAGCGTACAGCCTGATGCGTTTATCGCCACACACCCGTTCGCAAGCTGTATGCTGTCCGTTTTGAAAGGGAGAAATGGCTGGCGAGAGCCCATCTACACGATCATTACCGACTATACCATACACCCGTCATGGATCAATCATCACATCAATTATTACTTTATCGCGCATGAACAGTTGTACTATTTGGTGGATATCTACCGGCACGATCATCGGAAGTTCATCCCGCTGGGGATTCCGATCATGCGCAAGTTCCGCCAACCGTTGGACAAGGAGCTCATCCGGCAGAAGCTGCAGATTGCGCCTGGGACGCGCTGCGTCGTCCTCTCCGGAGGCGGTCTGGGACTCGGTTCCATGGAACAGGTTCTGGACGGACTGGAAGCGATCAACCTGCCGCTGAAGACCTTTATCCTCACCGGTACCAACGACAAGCTGTATCGCAAGGTATCCGCACGCACCTACCGACACGAGGTGATGCCGCTGCGGTTTATCAATAACTTTCACGAGTACCTGGAAATCGCCGATCTGATCGTCACCAAATCCGGGGGACTGACGACGGCGGAAGTAATGAGCAAACAGGTGCCGATGATTATTTACAACCCCCTGCCGGGCCAGGAGGAACGAAACAGCCACTTTTTGCTCAACAACGGCTGTGCCGTTCACGCCAATGTGTCCGAGCAGTTGATTTATTTTATCGAGGAATTGCTGCACAATCCGACGAAGGTAGAATACATGAAAAGAATGGCACAAAAAATAGCCAAACCGGATGCTGCAGAACGCATCGCTGATTTCATTCACAACGACATGACAACCCTGTTTGGGGAAGACAAAGAGACAGAGTAACCTGACAGGAACAATGGAGGGAGCCATGAGCATACCGTACGCTGTTTTGTTTGACATGGACGGAACCTTGTTGCAGACGGAGAAGCTGTCGACACCAGCGTTTCAGCGGACGTTTGAACAGCTTCGCGAAAAAGGTCTGTGGGACGGCCCCACCCCTGGCGAGCGGGAATTGGTCAATGTCTTGGGCATGACGATTGAGCAACTCTGGGCAAAATTGCTGCCGGGGGTCAGCGAAGATACCAAACAGATGGCCGATCGGCTGCTTTTGGAAAACGAACTGGCCCTGCTGCGGCAGAACGTCACCGATCTCTACCCGGGTGTCCGCGAAGTGCTTACGAAGCTGCATGCCGAGAACGTGGCCCTGTTTGTCGCCAGCAACGGGCAGGAACAATACATTGAAGCCATCTGCGATCATTACGGGCTGACGCCGCTGTTTACCGACCTGTACTCCGCGGGCCGCTTTCACACGCGTTCCAAACGGGATCTCGTGGCCAAACTGCTGCGTGATTACGATGTGAAACAGGCCGTCATGGTAGGAGACCGGCATTCCGATGTGGAAGCGGGCAAAGTGAACGGCCTGTTTACCGTGGGCTGCGACTTCGGTTTTGCCAAACAGGGGGAACTGGACGGAGCCGATGTGATCATTACCGCATTCTCGCAGCTGCCGGATCACCTGCCGGCCGTGACAACAGTTAACAGCAACCATCCCTAAACGTTCCGTTGGGGATGGTTTCAGCGTGTAGACAAAGTTCGCGGCGCATGGGAGATCGGGCCCGCTCGCTCGCTTGACGCCCAGCGCAGAAGCGGATAAAGTCCGCTCCAAAACGAGACGCGGGCAGGGGACAAACATCTGGGTGTTTCGCGGAAGTGAGACTTGTCTCCCCTGTTGATCCCCGCGTCTTCGTTTTTCCGCTGAGTGGGTCGTCAAAGGAGCTCGCTTGGCCCATCCTGCCATGCGACGGATATTGTCTTTTGCTTCGGTTGATGAATGGGCAGGCCTTCCGGCCTGGAAATCATTTTCTTATGGACGTTTATCCAATGAACGGTTTGCCTTCAGTCTGAAACCATCCCTAAACCTTCCGTTTGGGGATGGCTTTTGTTTTGGTTTCAACGACAGCCATTTTGCCTACACTAGAAACTGTATTCCCCTCTTGCATCCGTGCCATAAAGCCATTATAATCAAAGTCAAAGATAGTCAAAGTCAAGATCAAACAGATCAAACACAGTGGAACAGGAGGCGACGACTTGCGGAACATCTCGGACATTATTGAGCAGCATCTAAAGCGCATCATTCAAGAGAGTCCGAACGGCTCCGTCGAGATACAGCGCAGCGAGCTTGCCGACCTATTTCAGTGTGTGCCGTCACAGATCAATTACGTCATCAACACCCGCTTTACGGTCGAAAAAGGATACATCGTCGAGAGCAAGCGCGGCGGGGGCGGCTACATCCGCATCCGTAAAGTGCAGATCGTCAGCAAAGCCCGGTTGCAGGAGCTGTTGACCGAGGAGCTGATTGGCGAGAGCATCTCCCAGGGAGTGGGTCATGCGATTGTTGACCGCTTGCTGGAGGAAGGGTTGATCAACAACCGGGAAGCGGCTTTGATGAAAATCGCCACCTCGCGCAATGTGCTGACGGTGGAGGCGGAAATCCGCGACCGACTGCGGGCCAACATATTAAAACAGATGATAGCTGCCATTTTGCTGCGGTAGGGACTTTCACCAAGCCAACCCGGACCGGTTAGGAGGGACGATCTGATGAACTGTGAAGAATGCGGGAAACGACCGGCGACGCTGCATCTGACCAAAATCGTCAACGGCAAAAAAACGGAATATCATATCTGTGAGCACTGTGCTCAGGAAAAAGGGGATGTCTTTGCCGGTTTTCACAACTTCAGCATCAACAATCTCCTTTCGGGGCTGTTGCACTTTGATCCAATGACCAAAAAATCGCAGGAACCGGTACAGAAGCCGCTGCGCTGCGAAACCTGCGGGCTCACCTACGCCCAATTCAGCAAAAGCGGCCGGTTCGGTTGCAGCGACTGCTACACGTTTTTGGGCGACCGGTTGGATCCGCTCTTTCGCCGGATTCACGGCAATACCCAGCATATAGGGAAAGTGCCGGAGCGAACTGGCGGTCAACTCAAGCTGCGCAAAGAGCTGGAACAGCTAAAAAGCACGCTGCAGCACTACATCGCCAGCGAAGAGTTTGAAAAGGCGGCCGAAATTCGCGACCGCATCCGGGCGCTGGAACAAAAAATCGCGCAATCGTAAGCAGGGGGAGGTGAGGCGGATATGTCCCAACAGAAGTTCATGCAAAACCCGTGGAGCAACTGGATGAAAGGGGAGGGACCCGATTCCGACATCGTCATCAGCACGCGGCTGCGCATTGCCCGCAACCTGCGGCAGCATCCGTTCCCGCTGCTCGCCACCGATTCCCAGGCGGAAGAGGTCGTGAGGAAAGTGGCGGAGGTGAGCAGAAGCGAAGCGATGAAAAGCCGATACCCGGTGCAGCTGCTCCAGATGGACCAGCTGAGCCCGCTGGAGAAACGCGTGCTGGTAGAAAAACACCTGATCAGTCCCCACCTTGCCGAAGAATCCCGCAAAGGGGCTGTCCTGCTCAGCGAGGATGAATCCGTCAGCATCATGGTAAACGAGGAGGACCACATCCGCATTCAGGTGCTGCTGCCCGGCTTTCAGTTGAATGAAGCATGGGAGGTCGGCACCAAGATTGACGACGTGTTTGAAACGCAGCTGACGTACGCGTTTGACGAGAAGCGGGGGTATCTGACGAGCTGTCCGACCAACGTCGGCACCGGCATCCGCGCCTCGGTCATGCTGCATCTGCCAGCCCTGGTGATGACCCAGCAGATCAATCGCATTTTGCAGGCGATCAATCAGGTAGGACTGGTCGTCCGGGGCATCTACGGCGAAGGCAGTGAAGCGCTGGGCAACCTGTTCCAGCTGTCCAACCAGGTGACGCTGGGGATGTCGGAAGCGGACATCTTGTCCAACTTGTACAGTGTCGCCCGGCAAATTATCGAACAGGAGCGCGTTGCCCGCCGCTATCTGATGGAACACTCCCGCGTCGACCTGGAGGATCGTATCTACCGTTCCTACGGTATTTTGCGGTACGCGCGAACGATGGAATCAAAGGAAGCGTCACAGCGCCTCTCCGACGTTCGACTGGGCCTTGATCTGGGCCTGATCAAAAACGTGTCGCACCAGTTGTTGAATGAGCTGCTGGTGACGACGCAGCCCGGGTTCCTGCAGCATCGCGCCGGGCAAAAATTGACACCGGAACAACGGGACGAACGGCGGGCCCGGCTGATTCGGGAGCGCCTCTCCGCCCACTGAGAACACAGGCAGTTGAGCAACAGCATCACAAATTGGCTTTTCCCATAGAGAGAACATACTGGTTGGAGGTGTACGCGATATGATGTTTGGACGTTTTACCGAACGAGCTCAAAAAGTGTTGGCGCTGGCGTTGGAGGAAGCCGTCCGCCTGGGTCACAAGGACATCGGCACAGAGCACGTGCTTCTCGGGCTGATCAGGGAAGGCGAAGGCATCGCCGCCAAGGCACTGCAATCGCTGGGACTTGGTCTCGACAAGATTCAAAGCGAAGTGGAGTCGCTGATCGGCCGCGGCACGGAACAAAACGGAGGCAACTACACGCCCAACTACACCCCCCGTGCCAAAAAGGTCATTGAACTGTCCATGGACGAAGCACGCAAGCTGGGTCACACCTACGTCGGTACGGAGCACATCCTGCTCGGCCTGATCCGTGAAGGGGAGGGGATCGCCGCGCGGATCATGAACAACCTGGGCGTCAGCCTGAACAAAGCCCGTCAGCAAGTGCTGCAGCTTTTGGGCAGCTCTGAACTGATGAACGCGCATCAGGCGTCCGGCGGCAATCCGTCGGCCAACACGCCAACCTTGGACAGCCTGGCCCGCGACTTGACGGCGATTGCCCGCGAAGGCGGCCTGGACCCGGTGATCGGCCGGCAGAAAGAGATTGAGCGCGTGATCCAGGTGCTCAGCCGACGGACGAAGAACAACCCCGTGCTGATCGGGGAGCCCGGCGTCGGGAAAACGGCGATCGCCGAAGGCCTGGCGCAAAAGATTGTGAACAACGAAATTCCCGAGACGCTGCGCGACAAGCGCGTCATGACCCTAGACATGGGCACCGTGGTGGCGGGTACCAAGTACCGCGGTGAATTTGAAGACCGGTTGAAAAAGATCATGGATGAAATCCGCCAGGCGGGCAACATCATCCTGTTCATCGACGAGCTGCACACCCTGATCGGGGCAGGCGGTGCAGAAGGCGCGATTGACGCGTCCAACATCCTCAAGCCGGCGTTGGCCCGCGGTGAACTGCAGTGCGTCGGTGCGACCACGCTGGACGAATACCGCAAATACATCGAAAAAGACGCGGCCCTGGAGCGCCGTTTCCAACCGATTCAAGTGGATGAACCGACCGTGGAGGATGCGATCAAGATCCTGCACGGGCTGCGCGACCGCTACGAAGCGCACCACCGCGTCAAGATCACGGACGAGGCGATCGAACAGGCGGTGAAGCTGTCTGACCGCTACATTACCGACCGCTTCCTGCCGGACAAGGCGATCGACCTGATCGACGAGGCGGCGTCCAAAGTGCGTCTGCAATCCTTTACCGTGCCGCCGAATCTGAAAGAGCTGGAAAGCCGCCTGGAAGAGGTGCGTAAGGAAAAGGATGCAGCTGTCCAATCCCAGGAGTTTGAAGAAGCGGCTGCGCTGCGCGACCAGGAGCAGAAGCTGCGCGAAGAGCTGGAGAAGACGAAAAAAGATTGGAAAGAGCGTCAGGGCAAGCTGAACATGGAAGTGACGCCGGAGGACATCGCTCATGTGGTGGCCAACTGGACCGGCATCCCCGTGGTCAAATTGAAGGAAGAAGAGACGGAGCGCCTGCTGAAGATGGAGGAGATTTTGCACGACCGCGTCATCGGCCAGGACGAAGCGGTCAAGTCCATCTCCCGTGCGATCCGCCGCGCCCGCGCCGGACTGAAGGACCCGAAACGGCCGATCGGTTCGTTTATTTTCCTCGGCCCGACCGGTGTCGGGAAAACGGAATTGGCTCGCGCGGTGGCGGAAGCCCTGTTCGGCGACGAAGACGCGATGATCCGCATCGACATGTCCGAGTACATGGAGAAGCATTCGACCGCCCGTCTTGTCGGCGCGCCTCCGGGATACATCGGCTACGACGAAGGCGGCCAGCTCACCGAAAAAGTGCGCCGCAGACCGTACTCGGTCATCCTGCTGGATGAGATCGAAAAAGCGCACCCGGATGTCTTCAACATCCTGCTGCAAGTGCTGGATGACGGCCGTCTGACCGACTCCAAGGGGCGCACGGTGGACTTCCGCAACACGGTGGTGATCATGACCTCCAACGTGGGCGCCAACATGATCAAGAAAAACACGACGCTCGGCTTCACCACCGGCGATACCGAGAAAAAGTATCAGGACATGAAAGACAAAGTGATGGACGAGTTGAAGAGAAGCTTCCGTCCGGAATTCCTGAACCGGATCGACGAAGTGATCGTCTTCCACTCGCTGGAGCAGGAGCACATCGAGCAGATCGTCACCCTGATGACGGAAGAACTGCGCAAGCGCCTGAGAGAACAAGAGATCGATTTCCATCTGACCGATGCGGCCAAGAAAGTGCTGGCCAAAGAGGGCTTCGATCCGGCGTACGGCGCCCGCCCGCTCCGCCGCGCCATCCAGCGTCACATCGAGGACAAATTGTCCGAAGAACTGCTGAAGGGCACCATCCACAAAGGCGACACGGTCACCATCGACGCAGAAGACGACAAACTGGTCGTGAAGCGGTTGGAAAAGACCACGTCGTAATTCAATAAGGAAAGAATGCCTCCAAAACAGGAGGTATTCTTTTTTTGTGCGCCCATGTATGATAAACATGTATAGGAGAATTCCCAGATGAGGTACGGTTATGTCAAAGTATAAAACGAAATACGCGTGTCAAGAATGTGGCTATGAATCGCCCAAATGGATGGGCAAATGCCCGGGTTGCAACAAGTGGAACACGATGGTCGAAGAAGTGGCGGTCAAATCGTCTCACCGGTACGAGCTGACGGTTGGCAGGCAGCGTACGGAAGCCATGCCGCTGACGCAGGTGGCGAGCGAGGAAGAACCGCGGATGGATACGAGGCTCGGCGAATTGAACCGCGTATTGGGCGGCGGACTTGTTCCCGGGTCGCTGATTCTTGTCGGCGGGGATCCCGGGATTGGCAAATCAACCCTGCTGCTGCAGACGTCGTTTGCGCTCGCCCATCAGGGGTTAAAAGTACTGTACGTCTCCGGCGAGGAGTCGGCGAAGCAGATCAAGCTGCGGGCCGACCGCCTCGGGATGAATACTCCGCCCATGTACGTGTTGGCGGAAAACGACTTGGAACTGATCGAACAGCATATTAATCATATAGATCCGCATGTGTTGATTATTGACTCGATACAAACCGTGTTTCACCCCGCCGTTCAGTCTGCGGCGGGCAGCGTGGCGCAGGTGCGGGAGGCGACTGCCCAGCTGATGCGCATTGCCAAGGGCAAGGGCATCGCCACCTTCATCGTCGGCCACGTGACCAAGGAAGGTTCCATCGCCGGCCCCCGCATGCTGGAGCACATGGTGGATGCCGTGCTTTACTTTGAAGGGGAGCGGCACAACACCTTCCGCATCTTGCGGGCGGTGAAAAACCGCTTTGGCTCCACCAACGAGATCGGGATTTTTGAGATGAAAGATCGTGGCTTGGCAGAAGTGGGCAATCCGTCGGAAATCTTTCTCGCGGAACGGCCCATCGGCGTCGCTGGTTCCACGGTGGTGGCCAGCATGGAAGGGACGCGGCCGGTGCTGGTGGAACTGCAGGCGCTGGTGGCCCCCACCAGCTTTGTAACACCCCGCCGGATGGCGACCGGGGTGGATCATCAGCGCGTGGCCATGATCATGGCTGTGCTGGAAAAGCGCATGGGACTGATGCTGCAAAACCAGGATGCGTACGTCAACGTGGCTGGCGGCGTGCGGCTGGATGAGCCGGCCGTCGACTTGGCGATTGCCGTCAGCATCGCCAGCAGCTTCCGCGATCAGCCGACCAATCCACATGACGTCGTCATCGGTGAAGTGGGGCTGACGGGCGAAGTGCGCGGCGTTTCCCGGATCGAACAGCGGGTCAGGGAAGCCCACAAGCTGGGGTTCAAGCGGGTGATCATTCCGGAAAAGAACATCCGCGGCTTGGAAGTCCCGACCGGCATAGACGTAATCGGCATCAGCAACATAGCCGATGCTTTGGACGAGGTGCTAAGGGGGTAGAGGCAACCTATGTTCGAGACAAATAAAAGAGAACCGCAGTTCAGCGATGTATTGCGCCTCGTCGCTCCCGGCACGCCGCTTCGCGAGGGGCTGGAAAACGTGCTGCGTGCGAAAACGGGCGGCCTGATCGTCGTCGGATACGGCCCGGAGATGAAAGGCATCGTGGACGGGGGCTTTTCCATTAATAGTGACTTCACGCCCGCTCATTTGTATGAATTGGCCAAGATGGATGGGGCGATCATAGTTAGTGAAGACGCCAAGCGAATTTTGTTCGCCAACGCCCAGTTGATTCCCCCCGCCTCCATCCCTTCGAGCGAGACGGGAACGCGGCATCGTACGGCGCAGCGGACGGCCATTCAGACGAATCACCTGGTCATCGCCATCTCCCAACGGCGTAACGTGATCACGCTGTATCAAGGCCATTTCCGCTACGTCTTGAACGAAATCAGCGTAATTTTGGCCAAGGCAAATCAGGCCCTTTCCACGCTGGAAAAGTACAAGGCCGTACTGGATCAGTCGCTGACCAACCTGGGCGCAATGGAGTTTGAAGAATTGGTGACGCTGCACGAAGTCACCTCTGTTTTGCAGCGGATCGAGATGGTTTTACGCATCAAGGCGGAGATTACCAAGTATATTTATGAATTGGGGACGGAAGGGCGGCTTGTCAGCATGCAGGTGGATGAGCTGGTCGCCAATATCGAAGAGGAAGCCCGCATGCTTGTTCGCGATTACTGCCGCGATCCCAACCTGTCACCGGAACAAGCGCTCAGGGACATGAAGAAATTAAGCGGCGATGAAATGTTGGAAATCAGTTCATTTTTGCGAATCCTTGGCTATCCCAGCAGCACCAGCATGCTGGAGGAGTCGGTGTCGCCGCGCGGGTACCGCATTCTCAACAAGATTCCCCGCCTGCCGATGACGATCATCACAAACCTGGTGGATCATTTTCACAATCTGCCGCGGATCATGATGGCCACCATTGAGGAGCTGGACGAGGTGGACGGCATCGGCGAAGTGAGGGCGCGGGCGATCAAGGATGGGTTAAAGCGGATCCAGGAGCAGGTGTTCATTGACAGGCATATTTAAGGTAGAATAGGATACAGGCAGGCATGATTGCATTGAACTTTGCCAAGGGGACTTGCCGGCAATGGACAGACGTTTCGTGTCTCCTTTGCGAACCAAACCAGGAGGTAGTCTATGTTCGTGAAATCGTTGCCGAACATGCTAACCATAAGTAACTTGTTTTTGGGAATCGTCGCCATCATTCTCGCGTTTCAGGGCGACCAGTACGTGGAATACGCGGCGATTACCGTCATCGTCGGGATGCTGATGGACGGATTGGATGGACGGGTGGCCCGCATGCTGAACGTGCAGAGCGAGTTTGGCAAGGAGCTGGATTCCCTTTCCGACGTCATTACGTTCGGGGTAGCCCCGGCGTTTATCATGTATGTGGTAGCATTGCAGGATTTGCACCTGTTCGGCATTATCGTGACGGCCATCTTCCCGATTTGCGGGGCACTCAGGCTGGCGCGCTTCAACGTCCAGGCAGGCGTGCCCGGCTACTTCGTCGGTCTGCCAATCACGGCTGCGGGCGGGGTGCTGGCGACGCTGGCCCTGTACCACCAGGTGTTCAACGTGGCGATGCTGGCAGCTGGCATGCTGCTGCTGGCCTTTTTGATGGTGTCCACCATCAAGTATCCAAACTTCAAAAAGGTGGGCATTCCGAAATCCGCGTATTGGATCACGCCGATCATTGTGGCGATTGTCGTGGTCGTGGCGATCAAGTATCCGCAGCAGTTTCCCAAAATCGTCTTCCTGCCGCTTGCCATTTACGCCCTGTACGGAATAAAAAAAAACGTTGACCTGTTGGTGAAAAAACTGCGTAAGAAAAAGGAAAACGAAGAAGAGTCGCTGCCATTTGAATAACGCCTCGCGGACGCATCCCGGTTTGTTTGGATGCAGACCGTCCAGCTTGTCTTGTCGAATTTTCGGTAAGACTGCCGAAAAAAACCCGCTCGCAAAAGCGGGTTTTTTTGTTGAAGTTGCAACTTTTCTTTGCGTACAATCGTAATACAAATTGGGAGTCTATGACAGATTGAATACCCCGAGGGTATTGAGACGCTCCGACTCCTGCCGGATGACGTCTTCCAGCCTGATGTCGGTAATGTTGCAAAGCGCGGTGAGGTAGAAGAGGTTTTTGCCAAGCTCTGCCGTCAGCACGTCGCGGCAATGCTCGCACAAGGGGCCGGTAAAATGAGTGTCCAAGAGCGATTTGTTTTCCTGCAAACTTTTACCGGGATCATAAGACTGCTTCCTGGCAACCACTTCGACACAGCCGCATTCGGTGATGGCTTTGGTCAGTGAACGGTTGATGCGGGCCGCTGTTTCCTGAATTTTGGACATGACGTCCAGCACGCTGCGGTGTCTGAGCAGCAGCTCCGAAACCTGCGTTTGAAAGTCGTCCACGTTTCGATGGTCCATATGGGTCACCTCTGCTTCAGGCTGTTGATATCGTCAGAATTTTTCATTCAATTTGCTACTGTCATTATAAGAAGGGAATCTGTCCCCTGTCAAATTGGGAACGGAGGAAAACGGGCGTTCTCCATTGACGGAAATTTAACATGTATGTTAAAATTTTTGGCTATTTGACACTGCGATTTTATCTTTGATATAGTGGGGGATAAGTGAAGACATGAAATGTGTGAGCCATGTTGAGGAAGCAGGGTTTTTCCTGCGGACTTCTGTCTATATTAATAAGAGGAGGTGAAGGCATGGTTCGCCGATTGGGAAAAACTTTTTTTGTGCTGGTCGGGGGCGGCCTGGGTTACAAATTTGGTCCCGACCTGTTTGATTTGCTGGATACGCTGCTCAATTTTGGTGACGTGCATTACAAGAGTTATATCGGAGCCGTTTTAGGCGCCGTGATATTCTTCTTCCTCGCCAACTGGCTGGTCGATTACACGCTGCGCATCGTCCGCTGGGGGGAAGAGACGCTGATCAAGCTGCCGATTGTGGATGTCATGTTTGGTGCGATGGGGTTGATTATTGGTCTAATTGTTGCCTTTTTATTATTCCTTCCCATCAGCAACATCCCGATTCCGGTAATAGGTGATCTGCTGCCGCTGATGGTGTCGTGTCTGCTCGGATACCTGGGCTTCCAGGTGGGCTTCCGGAAGCGTGACGAGATCATGTCCGTCTTTTCCATCGGGCGCAGGGATAAAGGCAAAAAGGAAAACAATGGTGCACCATCCAACGTGGAGTACAAGATTTTGGACACCAGCGTGATTATCGACGGGCGGATTGCCGACATCTGCCGGACGGGTTTTTTGGAAGGTGTGCTGGTGATTCCCGGTTTCGTGCTGGAAGAACTGCAGCACATTGCTGACTCGTCTGACGTGTTAAAGCGCAACCGCGGCCGCCGCGGACTGGATATCCTGAACAAGATTCAGAAAGAAATGAAGGTCAAGGTGCAGATCTACGAAGGAGACTTTGAAGAGGTCTCCGAAGTGGACAGCAAGCTGATCAAGCTGGCGAAGGTGATGAACGGCAAAGTCGTCACCAACGATTTCAACCTGAACAAGGTGTGCGAACTGCAGGGCGTGTCGGTGCTGAACATCAACGATCTGGCCAATGCGGTCAAACCGGTGGTTCTCCCCGGAGAAGAGCTGACCGTCCAGGTGATCAAGGACGGCAAGGAGCATGGCCAAGGGGTGGCGTACCTGGACGACGGCACGATGATCGTCGTCGAAGGAGGACGCGACTACATCGGCAATGACGTTGACGTGCTGGTCACCAGCGTGCTGCAAACCTCGGCGGGGCGAATGATCTTCGCCAAGCCCAAGCTGTTGGAAAAAGCATTGTAGAGACTGGAGAGGAATGGGGACGTGAACACGGGAGTCGTGATAGTCGCAGCTGGTTCCGGCAAGCGAATGGGAGCAGAGCGCAACAAAGTGTGGCTGCCATTGGGCGGCGAGCCGATTTTGGCCCACACCGTTCGCCTGTTTGCCAATCACCCGGAGATCGGCGAAGTGGTTCTGGTGGTCAGCGAGCGCGACCACGCCGATGTGCTCGCCTGGCTCCGACGGGAGAAGTTGAAGCTGACCGTCGCGCTGGGCGGTGCCGAACGGCAGGACAGCGTGCGCAGCGGGTTGGCCGCCCTTTCCCCAGACTGCTCGTATGTACTCGTGCACGATGCCGCCCGTCCTTTCGTGACCAGGGAACAGATCAGCGAGTTGATTCGGCGGGTCCAGCGGGAGCAGGCGACGATCATGGCTGTTCCTGTGAAGGATACCATTAAAGTGATCGGGGCGAACGGCACAGTCCAATCGACCCCGGCACGCGAGAGCTTGTGGGCGGTGCAAACCCCACAAGCTTTTCGTGTTTCCTTGTTGCGGGAGGCGCATCAGGCGGCACTTGGAGCGGGCAAAACGGGAACGGACGACGCCATGCTGGTGGAGTGGCTGGGTCATCCCGTCACTGTCATGATGGGGAGTTATGAAAACATCAAGATCACCACGCCGGACGATTTGTGGCTGGGCGAGGAGATTTTGCGCAGAAGAAAGGGAGAGCAGCGATGAGAATTGGACAGGGATTTGACGTGCATCAACTGGTGGAAGGACGCCCCTGCATTATCGGTGGTGTGACCATTCCCTACGAAAAAGGGCTGTTGGGCCACTCTGACGCCGATGTGCTGCTGCACGCGATCACCGACGCTCTGCTCGGGGCGATCGGCGAAGGGGACATCGGCCGCCATTTTCCCGATTACGATCCGGCGTTCAAGGACGCGGACAGCGTCAAACTGATGGAACACGTCTGGAAGCTGGTTAAAGAGCGGGGATACCGCCTGGGCAACGTGGACGCCACCATTATCGCCCAGGCGCCGAAAATGGCGCCGTATATTCCACAGATGCGGGAAATCATTGCCCGCGTGCTGGAAGCGGACGAGCTGTCCCAGGTAAATGTAAAGGCAACCACCACCGAAAAGCTGGGCTTTACCGGCCGCGGAGAGGGAATTGCTGCCCAGGCCGTCTGCTTGCTTGTCAAGCAGCGGGCAGAGGTGTAAGATAAGAGCTTAGAAACGAAAAAGTCAGTGATGCAGACCCGGAAACATGGGCAACGCAGTCCAGCCCTGTTTCCGCCTTTTTTACACCTTCAAGGAATAGGATGGTGCTTCTCATGGCGAAAAAAATCCGTACGCGATACGCTCCCAGTCCGACGGGGCATCTACATATCGGCGGCGCGCGCACGGCGCTGTTCAACTATTTGTTTGCCAAGCATATGGGGGGCGAGTTCATCGTCCGCATCGAGGATACCGACCAAACACGCAACGTGGAAAACGCTGACGAAGAACAGATGAAAAATCTCAAATGGCTCGGCATCCAGTGGGATGAAGGTGCCGACATCGGCGGGCCGTACGGGCCGTACCGGCAGATGGACCGCCTGGACATCTACCGCAAATACATCGATCAACTGCTGGCCGAGGGCAAGGCGTACTACTGCTACGCGACCAAGGAAGAACTGGACGCGGAGCGGGAAGAGCAGATTGCCCGCGGCGAGACTCCGCGGATCTCGGAAAAACACCGCAACGTAACGCCGGAACAGCGGGAGCAGTACGAGCGGGAAGGCCGCGTTCCGTCTGTTCACTTCAAGGTTCCGGACGACAAGGTGTACGTCGTCAACGACCTGATTCGCGGACAGGTGACGTTTGAAACCAAAGAGATGGGCGATTTCGTCATCTGTCGACCGGACGGCATTCCCACTTACAACTTTGCGGTCGTGATCGACGACCATTTGATGGAGATCAGCCACGTCATCCGCGGCGAGGAGCACTTGTCCAACACTCCGCGCCAGTTGATGATTTACGAAGCGTTGGGCTGGGAGCCGCCGCAGTTCGCGCACCTGGCGCTGATTCTCAACCAGGAAGGCAAAAAGATGTCGAAGCGCGACGAGAGCATTATCCAGTTTATCGAACAGTACCGTGAACTGGGCTTTTTGCCGGAAGCGATCGTCAACTTCATGGTGCTGCTCGGATGGTCGCCGGGCGGGGAGGAAGAGATCTTCGCCATGGAGGACATCATCAAGCTGTTCTCCCTGGACCGCGTCAGCAAGTCGCCGGCGGTTTTCGACACGGCCAAGATGAACTGGATGAACAACTACTACCTGAAGCGGCAGCCGCTTGATCTCATCACCGACATGTGCATTCCGCACCTGCAAAAGGCAGGGTTTATCGAGGAGACGCTGTCCGAAGAGAAGCGGGCATGGGTGCGCGAGATCGTCGCTCTCTATCAGGAGCAGATGTCCTACTGTGCGCAGATCGTGCCGCTGGCGGCGCTTTTCTTCCTCGACGAAGTGGTGTACGATGAAGAAGCGAAGGCGGTATTGAAGGAACCGCAATTGCCTGAGGTGCTGGAATCGTTTGTCAAACACCTGTCGGCACTGAACGAATATAATACGGATACGATCAAAGCAGTGCTGAAAGAGGTGCAAAAAGAAACGGGCCACAAAGGCAAGGCCCTGTTCATGCCGGTGCGCGTGGCGTCTACCGGTCAGGCCCACGGGCGCGATCTGGCTGTGACGCTCTACCTGTTGGGCAAAGACAAGGTGCTGGAACGCGTCAAACGCGTCCTGACGCACGGTGAATGATGAAATTATAAATATATAAGGAAAGACAAATGCGAGGAACAGGAGAAGTACAGCAGCCTCCACGTCTCCAGAGAGGATGGGCAGGTGGGAGCCATCCGGCGTGCGCTGTTTGGAAATGCACCTGGGAGCAGTGACCTGAACCCTCGTCCTTATGGGCGCGAAAGTAGGGCAGACGGTACCCCGCCGTTACCGGGAGATGAGCGAGATCGTCAGCACGGCCACTAGGCGCCGTTTCCGGGACGGTCTAAGCAGAGTGGAACCGCGGTTAACACCGTCTCTGCCTCCTTCGTACGCGAAGGCGGCCGGGGCGGTTTTTCTTTTTCCAACTTCCAACGAAAGCAATCTGGCAGGAGGTGTCATCCTATGTTCAGACAGATGCGAGACGACATTCAAGCGGTATTCGAGCGGGACCCGGCGGCCCGCAGCACGTTGGAGGTGGTCTTGACCTACTCCGGACTGCACGCCATTTGGGGTCACCGGATTGCGCACAAACTGTGGAAGGCCGGATGGTGTACGCTGGCCCGGATCGTTTCCCAGTTTGTCCGGTTTATGACCGGCATCGAGATTCACCCGGGAGCGAAGATCGGCAGACGGCTGTTCATCGACCACGGGATGGGCGTTGTCATTGGCGAGACCTGTGAAATCGGCGACAACGTCACCATCTACCAGGGTGTGACGCTGGGCGGCACGGGCAAGGAAAAAGGCAAGCGCCATCCCACCGTTGGCAACAATGTGATTATCGCCACCGGCGCAAAAGTGCTCGGATCGTTCAAGATCGGCGACAACTCCAAAATCGGGGCGGGAGCCGTCGTGCTGCAGGAGGTGCCGCCCAACTCCACCGTGGTTGGAATCAAGGCTCGCATCGTCATTCAGGACGGCAAGCGCGTCTCGTACGACCTGGATCATGTCAATCTGCCCGACCCGCTGGCTGACACGATTCGGCAAATGCAGCGGGAAATCGAGCAGCTTCGCAACGAAGTGAACGCATTAAGGGAGGAAGCGAAAAGCAATGAGCATACAGTTTACTAATACCCTGACCCGGCGAAAGGAACCGTTCGTTCCGCTTGAGCCGGGCAAGGTGAAGATGTACGTATGCGGACCGACCGTGTACAACTACATTCACATCGGCAACGCCCGCCCGGCGATCGTATTTGATACCCTGCGCCGGTATTTGCAGTACCGCGGATACCAGGTCACGTTTGTGCAGAACATTACGGATGTGGACGACAAGCTGATCCGCGTCGCCAACGAGGAGGGCACGACTGTCAAGGAAGTGGCCGACCGTTACATGGCGGCCTACAACGAAGACCTGCGCGCTCTCAACGTGCTGCCGCCCGACATTCAGCCGCGCGTGATGCAGACGATTCCCGAAATCATCCGTTTTATCGAGGGACTGATCGAGAAAGGCTATGCGTATGAAAGCGAAGGGGACGTCTATTTCCGCACCGGCCGCTTCAGCGAATACGGCAAGCTCTCCCACCAGCCGCTGGACGATTTGCAGGCGGGTGCCCGCGTGGAAGTAAACGAGAAGAAGGAAAACCCGCTGGACTTCGCGCTGTGGAAAGCGGCCAAGCCGGGTGAGATCAGCTGGGAAAGTCCGTGGGGTCAAGGGCGTCCGGGCTGGCACATCGAGTGCTCCGCGATGGCGCTCAAATTCCTCGGCGAACAGATCGACATTCACGCCGGCGGGTCCGACCTGGTGTTTCCCCATCACGAAAACGAAATTGCCCAGTCGGAATGCTACACCGGCAAAGTATTTGCCCGTTACTGGCTGCACAACGGCATGCTGAACATCAACAACGAAAAGATGTCCAAGTCTCTCGGCAATTTCCTTCTGGCGCGGGAACTGATCGAGCGATACGGCGGGCAGTTGATCCGCTTTTTCATGCTGCTGGGCCACTACCGCAACCCGATCAATTTCAGCGACGATTTGCTGGAACAGGCGGCCAACGGTTTGGACCGGATCAAGACCGCCTACGCCAACCTGCTGCACCGGCTGGAGACAGCACGCCCGGAGGAGCCCAACGGCCAGGCTGAGGAGCAGGCCCGGATCATCAGCAACCTGCGGGAGCGGTTTATCACCGAGATGGACGACGATCTGAACACGGCCAACGCCATTACCGTGCTGTTTGACGTGGTGAAGGAAGCCAACCTGTACATGCGCAACCAAAACGTCGGTCAGCAGGAGATTGCGGCATATCGCGACCTGCTGCTGGAGCTGACCGGTGTGCTGGGACTGAAGCTGGAGCAGGAGCAGGAACTCCTGGACAGCGAAGTGGAGGCGCTCATCGCTGAGCGGACGGAAGCGCGCAAATCACGCAATTTTGCCCGCGCGGACGAGATTCGCGACCTGCTGGCTGCAAAGGGAATCATTCTGGAAGACACCCCGCAGGGCGTTCGTTGGCGCCGCAAGTAAAGGGCCGGTGACACGATGCAGAAAGAAGAACTGTCCCGAGACCCCAACATGTTAAACCCGCTGGTACTGGCCTTTTTGGGCGACGCCACCTACGCCCACTGCGTCCGCTACCATTTGATCGCCAAGGGGCTGGTGAAGCCGCACCAGCTCCACAAGGCGGCCAACCGGTACGTGTCGGCCAGAGCGCAGGCCGCCATCCTGCACGCCCTGCTGCCGTCCCTGTCGGAGGAAGAACTGGCAGTGGTGAGGCGCGGACGCAACGCCAAGTCCGGTTCCAGCGCGAAAAACGCCGATATCATTGACTACCGGCATGCTACTGCGTTTGAAGCCCTGATCGGGTACCTGTACCTGTGCGGAAGAGAAGAGCGGGTCGCTGAACTCGTACAGCAGGCCTTTGCGATTGTGGAAGGAGCATCTGAACATGAGTGAAGAGTGGATTGTCGGGAAAAACCCGGTCATTGAAGCGCTGCGGTCGGGGCGCGCCATCAACAAGATCTGGATCGCCGAAGGGACGAACAAAAACCTGATGGGGCCGATTTTCTCCCTGGCCAGAGAGCAGGGTGTCGTCGTCACCACGGCCAATCGCAAAAAACTGGATCAGCTCAGCGGCACCGACAACCATCAGGGCGTGATCGCGTCGGTGGCTGCTTACGACTACGTCGAGGTGGAGGACATTCTCCGGAGGGCGGAGGAGCGAAACGAACCGCCGTTTTTGCTCCTGCTGGACGAGCTGGAGGACCCGCACAACCTGGGCTCGATCATGCGGACGGCCGATGCGGTCGGGGCACACGGCATCATCATTCCCAAGCGGCGTTCCGTTGGGCTGACGGCGACTGTGGCCAAAGCGTCTGCGGGGGCCATCAACTACGTGCCCGTCGCCCGGGTGACCAACATGGTTCGGACCATGGAAGAGCTGAAACAGCGGGGCGTCTGGATTGCCGGAACGGATGCGAGTGCCAAGCAGGACTTCCGCGAGGGCGATTACACCATGCCCCTGGCCGTGGTCATTGGCAGTGAGGGCAAAGGCATGAGCCGCCTGGTCAGGGAGAACTGTGATTTTCTCTACCGTCTGCCCATGGCGGGAAACGTCACCTCGCTCAACGCCTCTGTCGCTGCCGCCCTGCTGATGTACGAAGTCTACCGCGCCAGGAGTCCGCTGCCGGCACGGGTGAAGTAAGATGGCGAAAAAGAAAGCCAAACAACTGCTGATTGTGGACGGTTACAACATCATCGGGGCCTGGCCCGAACTGCGCGCGCTCAAGGACCAGGACCGCATGGACGAAGCGCGCGACCTGCTTATCTCCAAGCTGGCCGAGTACCAGAGCTTTACCGGGATCAAGGTGATCATTGTGTTTGACGCCTACAACGTGCCTGGTGCCGGCCGGCAGATGCAGGACTACCGGGTGGACATCTATTTTACCAAGCAGAAAGAGACGGCCGACGAAAAAATTGAACAGTTGGTCATGGAATTTTACGAAAAAAATCGACAAATTTATGTAGCGACGTCCGACTACACATCACAGCGTGTCATTTTCGGCCAGGGGGCGCTGCGAAAGTCGGCGAGGGAACTTCTGCTGGACCTGGAAAGTGTCGGGAAGGAGATCAAGCAGCAGGTGGAAAAAACGCATGAAGAGCGGTTCTCCACCCGTATTTCCCTGGATCGGGAAATAGCGAAAATATTCGAAAAATGGAGAAGGGAATAACTTGGATTCGGTTGACGCTTTTTTACGCCGCATGTATAATAGCCGTATCTGTGAGAAACCGGTTGGCGGAGGGATCATTCGTGAGTGTTGACCTCAAGGAGTTGAAACATTCCCAATATGAGATGATGTCTGACGAAGAGATAGTCGACCTGGTTCGCGAAAATGATGCCGAGGCCTTGGAGTACTTGATCAACAAGTACAAGAATTTCGTGCGGGCCAAAGCGCGTTCCTATTTTCTTATTGGGGCCGACCGCGAAGATATTGTGCAGGAAGGCATGATCGGCCTGTACAAATCGATTCGTGATTTCCGAGGGGACAAGCTCACATCGTTCAAGGCGTTTGCCGAACTGTGCATTACCCGCCAGATCATTACCGCCATCAAAACGGCTACCCGCCAAAAGCATATTCCGCTCAACTCCTACGTCTCGCTGGACAAGCCCATCTACGATGAAGATTCCGACCGCACCCTGCTGGACGTCATCTGCGGCACCAAGGTGACCGATCCGGAAGAGCTGTTCATCAACCGTGAGGAATTTGACGACATCGAGGGAAAAATGAGCGAAATCCTGAGCGACCTGGAACGGCAGGTGCTGATGCTGTATCTGGACGGACGTTCGTACCAGCAGATCGCCGTGGAGTTGAAGCGTCACGTCAAGTCGATCGACAACGCCCTGCAGCGGGTGAAGCGCAAACTGGAACGGTATCTGGAAGGACGAGAGATTCATCTGTGATACAGAGAATCTCTTTTTTTATTCTGGAACAAAATACTTTCCGCTTGTCAAGCCGTTTTGTTGACATGGGTAGACGGGTGTGATAAATTTGTTTAGGTAGCCATAGACGCTTTTTTCTCGTGTTTAATGGCTGCATTCTCACAAATGGTCAGGAAAAGTAGCGGTTTTCCCGTACTATTTTGTTCCCTTTCTATCAACAGCAAGGTTTGAAATGAGATGGAGGTGGCAATAAATGCGAGTAAACATCACGTTGGCGTGCACCGAGTGTGGTGAGCGTAACTATATCTCCACGAAAAACAAGCGCACCACTACCGAGCGTGTGGAACTGAAAAAATACTGCTCCCGTGACAAGAAGCATACCCTTCATCGCGAGACGAAGTAACGCATGGAAGCGACGAAGTCTGGGGGTGGCACTGTGGGTTTCCTAGCACGAATCGGAGCCGGATTTCGCCGGACAGGCGAATTTTTCGGCGATGTCATGTCCGAACTGAAGAAGGTCCGCTGGCCCAACCGGAAAGAACTGACCAGCTACACGATCGTCGTTCTTGTAACGGTGACGCTGCTTGCGCTGTTCTTCTTCGTCATCGACTTGGGTATCTCGCGCGTGATCGATTTGATTTTAGGAAAGTAATTTTGCAAGCCTAGGAGGGACGGACGGAAACGTCCTTGTGGATATGGAAAAAGCATGGTATGTCGTTCATACGTACTCAGGTTATGAAAACAAGGTAAAGACCAATCTGGAGAAACGCGTCGAGTCGATGGGCATGGAAGACAAGATCTTCCGCGTTCTCGTCCCCACCGAGGAAGAGGTGGAGACGAAGGACGGCAAAAAACGCACCGTCACGAAAAAAGTGTTTCCCGGATACGTCCTTGTTGAAATGGTGATGACGGACGACTCGTGGTATGTCGTGCGCAACACCCCTGGGGTTACCGGCTTTGTCGGTTCCACGGGCGCCGGTTCCAAACCGACTCCGCTGCGTCCTGAAGAGGCGGATGCGATCCTTCGTCAGATGGGGATCGATATTCCCAAGGTCAAAGTCGACTTCGCTCTCCGCGACATGGTGCGGGTGACGGACGGTCCGTTCTCCAACCGGACGGGAGAAATCATCGAGATTCACCCAGACAGACAGAAGGTCCGTGTGCTGGTGGATATCTTCGGACGTGAAACACCGGTGGAATTGGACTTTACGCAAGTTCAAAAATTGGATTAGGAATGATCTTGAAAAGTATCGCGTGATGTGGTACATTTCATTTTGTTTTAAAAATCGTTGTAGCGATTTTTAAAAAAGATGATGTGCCCCCAAAGGGCAGCAAAACGGCTGCGCCGTATTTGCAATCCCGCCGAAACTCTGGGGTTTCTTGCACTCTCACTATAGATGGAAAGTCTACATAATAGGCTTTCAGCAAAACGGTGGGAGGGGGCATGCCCCCGCATTTACCACATGTGAAGTAAGGAGGTGTCTTACGTGGCTAAGAAGGTTATCCGCGTAATTAAGTTACAAATCCCGGCAGGTAAAGCAAACCCTGCACCTCCGGTAGGTCCGGCTCTCGGCCAAGCTGGTGTGAACATCATGGGATTCTGTAAAGAATTCAACGCTCGCACTGAGAGCGAAGCAGGAATGATCATTCCGGTAGAAATTACCGTTTATGAAGACCGTTCCTTCACCTTCATCACGAAGACTCCGCCGGCTGCTGTTCTGCTGAAAAAAGCTGCTGGCATCGAGTCCGGTTCCGGCGTACCGAACAAAACCAAGGTCGCTACCCTGAAGCGTGACAAAGTACGCGAGATCGCGGAACTGAAACGCCCTGACCTGAATGCTGCATCCGTGGAAGCGGCTATGCGCATGATCGAAGGTACGGCTCGTTCCATGGGTATCGTGATCGAAGACTAATGGTGCAGTTGTGAGGGGGTACAGGTAATGTGCCCCCCCTGTTTGTGGGAGGATCAAACCGCTACGACCACATTGAAGGGAGAATTTACAGATGGCAAAACGAGGCAAAAAGTATCAAGAAGCTGCCAAGCTGATTGACAAAAACAAAGTATACGAAGTAACCGAAGCGATCGAGCTGGTGAAAAAAGCAGCGACCGCCAAGTTTGACGAAACGGTGGAAGCGGCGTTTCGCCTGGGTGTAGACCCGAAACGTGCTGACCAGCAAATCCGCGGTGCGGTGGTACTGCCGCACGGTACCGGTAAAGTACAGCGCGTTCTCGTGTTCGCGAAAGGTGAAAAAGCGAAAGAAGCAGAAGCGGCTGGCGCCGATTACGTAGGCGATGCTGACATGATCGCCAAAATCCAAGGCGGCTGGTTTGAATTTGACGTTGTGGTAGCTACTCCGGACATGATGGGTGAAGTAGGGAAACTGGGTCGCGTACTCGGTCCGAAAGGCCTCATGCCGAACCCGAAAACCGGCACCGTTACCTTCGACGTTGCCAAAGCCGTCAACGAAATCAAAGCCGGTAAAATCGAGTACCGCGTAGACAAAGCCGGTAACATCCACGCGCCGATCGGTAAAGTTTCCTTTGACACCGAGAAGCTGGCGGAAAACCTGGCTGCGCTGACCGAAGCGCTCAACCGTGCGAAGCCGGCAGCAGCGAAAGGCGTTTACATGAAAAACGTATCCATCAGCTCCACGATGGGTCCGGGTGTACGCGTCGCTGTGAAATAATGTAACTTGACTTCCCGTGGGGAAGTTGCTATGATAGTGCCTGTTGAAGAAAAGAATATGTCATGCCGTAGACAGAAGGTGCGGAGTTTGGCTGGTCCAAACGATGCTTAATATCCCTCCGAGGCGTGTAATGGTACGGAAAAAGGAGCCGCTGCGTTCCTTTGACGATAGAACATTATGCCCTCGTGTGTCTACGAGGGCATTCTTCTTTTTCGAGGATAGAGCACGGGAGGTGTAAACATTGGCAGAAATCCGTCCAACCGTTATTCGTGAAGAGAAAGTACAAGCGGTAAATGAGATCGCAACCAAACTGCGCGAAAGCCAAACCACCGTGGTGGCTGACTACCGCGGCCTGACTGTAGCGCAGGTGACCGAACTGCGCAAACAACTGCGTGAAGCAGGCGTTGAGTTCCAAGTGTTGAAAAACACGCTCACCCGCCTGGCGACTGCGAAAGAAAACCTGACTGAACTGGATCAGTATCTGACGGGTCCGAACGCTCTGGCGTTTGGCAAGGATGATGCGGTTGCTCCGGCGAAAGTCCTGGTGGAATTCGCAAAGAAAAACGAGCAGCTCGAGATCAAAGGCGGCGTCATCGAGGGCAAAGTGGTAGGTCCGGAGCAAATCAAGGCACTGGCTTCCCTGCCGTCCCGCGAAGGTCTGCTGTCCATGCTCCTCAGCGTGCTGCAGGCGCCGATCCGCAACTTCGCGCTGGCTGTCAAGGCAGTATCCGATCAAAAAGAAGGCCAAGGCGCGTAACAGCGTAAACGGACTTCATATTCGACGAGCGGCGTAAACTGCCGCCGCCAATACAATTTCCTGGAATGGGAGGATTAGAAGATGAGCAAAGAGCAAATCATTGAAGCGATTAAAGGCATGTCCGTTCTGGAACTGAACGAACTGGTTAAAGCAATCGAAGAAGAGTTTGGCGTAACTGCTGCTGCTCCGGTAGCTGTAGTTGCTGGCGGTGCTGGCGCTGCTGATGCTGCTGCTGAGCAAACTGAATTCACTGTAAACCTGGTAAGCGGCGGCGCTTCCAAAATCAACGTAATCAAAGTAGTTCGCGAGCTGACCGGTCTGGGTCTGAAAGAAGCAAAAGACCTGGTAGACAACGCTCCGAAGACACTCAAAGAAGGCGTATCCAAAGAAGAAGCCGAATCCATGAAAGCAAAACTCGAAGAAGCTGGCGCAACTGTAGAAATCAAGTAAGTTGGCTTCCGAAACGGAAACATCCCCTTGCCTGCGGCAGGGGGATTTTCTGTACACATGACCCTGGATTTGACGAGGAAAGGTGGGTTGAACCGTGGCAGACCATTACTACACCAGCCGCCCCGGCGCTGCGCATGACGAGCGCCAGTTTACCTTTACCCTGCGCGGGCACGAACTGCGCTTCATTACCGATGCCGGCGTTTTTTCCCGCGACCGGGTGGACTTCGGCAGTGTCCTGTTGATTGAAACGATGCAGCTTGATCGGGACGCACGCGTGCTTGACGTGGGCTGCGGGTACGGACCGATCGGACTTGTGGCCGCCAAGCTGGCAGACCAGGGTCGGGTCACGATGATTGACATCAACGAACGGGCAGTGGAACTGGCTCGTCGCAACGCTCAACTAAACGGCATTGGCAATGTGGAGGTCCGGGTGAGCGATGTGTACACTGCGGTTCAGGGGGAGACGTTTGACGTGATTCTCACCAACCCGCCGATCCGCGCCGGCAAGGAAATTGTTCACCGCATCTTTACCGAAGGACACGGGCTGCTTCGGGAAGGCGGCGAACTGTGGGTGGTAATCCAAAAGAAGCAGGGAGCGCCATCCGCCTTGAAAAAGCTGCAGGAGACCTACCGTGACGTGGAGGAAGTGGAACGGAGCAAGGGGTACCATATTTACCGAGCAGTGAAGTAGAAATCACTCTTGACTCGAATATTTCGTTGTGGTAGCATTATAAAATGTCAATATGGGATCAAAGTCTATTTTTCAGCAATTCCCGTTTTGTCAACCGTTTTTCTTCTTTTTTTCCATAGAGGAGGAATGTGGGTGTAAAAATATGGGAATTCTTTTAAAATAGAGTTTCTCTGGGTTAAAAATGGTGTTACTGCTTTAACCCATTTTTATTTTGTGTGAAAACACAACCTGAGGGGTGAATAAGTTGGCAGGAAAAGTGATTCAAAGTGGCCGACATCGCCAGCGTCGTACGTACTCACGCATTAACGAAGTGCTGGGCCTTCCCAATCTGATCGAGATTCAGCAGAAGTCCTATCAATGGTTTTTGGACGAAGGGCTGCGCGAAATGTTTCAAGATATTTCGCCGATCCAGGATTTCACCGGAAACCTTGTGCTGGAGTTCATCGATTACAGCTTGGGTGAACCGAAATATGACGTGGACGAGTCGAAAGAACGCGACGTCACATATGCGGCGCCTCTGCGCGTGAAGGTTCGCTTGCTGAACAAAGAGACGGGCGAAGTGAAGGAACAAGAGGTCTTCATGGGGGATTTCCCGCTCATGACGGAAACGGGAACCTTCATCATCAACGGGGCTGAGCGTGTCATCGTAAGCCAGCTTGTTCGTTCCCCCAGTGTATATTACAACACCAAAGTGGACAAAAACGGTAAACAGACGTTTACCGCGACGGTGATTCCAAACCGCGGCGCATGGCTGGAGCTGGAAACCGATGCGAAAGACGTCATTTACGTCCGCATCGACCGTACCCGCAAAATCCCGGTAACGGTCCTTTTGCGTGCGCTCGGCTTTGGCTCTGATATCGAAATTCTCAACCTTCTGGGCGAGGACGAATATATCAAGAACACGTTGGAAAAAGACAACACCGATTCCGTGGAAAAGGCGCTGATCGAGATCTACGAGCGCCTGCGTCCGGGTGAGCCGCCGACAGTGGAAAACGCGAAGAGCCTGCTCATCTCCCGCTTCTTCGATCCGAAACGCTATGATCTGGCTTCTGTCGGCCGTTACAAAATGAACAAGAAGCTGCACCTGAAAAACCGCCTGTACAATCAACGGCTGGCGGAAACGCTCGTAGACACCCGTACCGGCGAGATCATTGCCGAAGCAGGCCAGGTGATTGACCGCCGTCTGCTGGACCGCATCCTGCCGGCTCTGGAAGAGAGCGTCGGATTTGTGGATGTCCGCACCCACGGCGGCGTTCTGGAAGAAGACACGCTGCGCCTGCAGGCGATCAACATCTTCTCTCCGAACGAAGACGGCAAGATCATCAAGGTGATCGGCAACGGCAATGTGGACAAATCCATCAAGCACATTACGCCGGCTGACATCGTGGCCGCGATCAACTACTTCATCAACCTGCTGCACGGCGTTGGTTCGACTGACGACATCGACCACCTCGGCAACCGTCGTCTCCGCTCCGTGGGCGAACTGCTGCAGAACCAGTTCCGCATCGGTCTGTCCCGGATGGAGCGCGTAGTCCGCGAGCGCATGTCGATCCAGGATCAGAACCAGATCACGCCGCAGGCTTTGATCAACATTCGTCCGGTGATTGCTGCGATCAAGGAGTTCTTCGGCAGCTCCCAGCTCTCCCAGTTCATGGACCAGACCAACCCGCTGGCAGAGCTGACGCACAAGCGCCGTCTGTCCGCGCTCGGTCCCGGCGGTCTGACCCGCGAACGGGCCGGTTTCGAAGTGCGTGACGTTCACCACTCCCACTACGGCCGGATGTGCCCGATTGAGACGCCTGAGGGTCCGAACATCGGTCTGATCAACTCGCTCTCCACTTATGCCCGCATCAACGACTACGGCTTCATCGAGACGCCGCGGCGCAAAGTGGACCCGGAGACGGGCCGCGTGCTGGACGAAATCGTCTACCTGACGGCGGACGAAGAAGACGTGTACAACGTGGCGCAGGCCAACCAGCCGCTTGATGAGGAAGGCCGCTTCATCAACGAGATGGTCATCTGTCGTCGCAAGGGCGAGATCCTGAGCGTGCCGCGCGACAAGGTTGACTTTATGGACGTTTCTCCGAAGCAGGTCGTATCGGTGGCAACGGCGCTGATTCCGTTCCTGGAAAACGACGACGCCAACCGCGCGTTGATGGGTTCCAACATGCAGCGGCAAGCCGTTCCGCTGCTCGTGCCGCAGGCGCCGTTTGTCGGCACCGGGATGGAGCACAAGGCAGCACAGGACTCCGGCGTGGCGGTCGTGGCGAAGCACGATGGCCAGGTGGAGCGCGTAACTGCCCGCGAGATCTGGGTGCGCCGCTACAAGGAGATCGACGGCAAGAAGGTAGCAGGCGACATCGACAAATACAAGCTGCACAAGTTTATCCGTTCCAACCAGGGCACCTGCATCAACCAGCGCCCGATCGTGCGAAAAGGCGACTGGGTGGAGAAGGGCGACATCATCGCTGACGGTCCGTCCACGGAAAAAGGCGAACTGGCGCTGGGCCGCAACGTCATCGTTGCGTTCATGACCTGGGAAGGGTACAACTACGAGGACGCCATTCTCCTGAGCGAAAAACTGGTAAAAGACGACGTCTATACGTCTATCCATATCGAAGAATACGAGTCCGAAGCACGCGACACCAAGCTCGGTCCGGAAGAGATCACGCGCGACATCCCGAACGTGGGTGAAGACGCGTTGAAAAACCTGGACGAGCGCGGCATCGTGCGCGTCGGGGCAGAAATTCAAGACGGCGACATTCTGGTCGGGAAGGTGACGCCGAAAGGGGTTACCGAGCTGACCGCAGAAGAGCGCCTGCTGCACGCCATCTTCGGGGAAAAGGCGCGTGAAGTTCGCGACACCTCCCTGCGCGTGCCGCACGGCGGTTCCGGTATCGTCGTCGACGTCAAGGTGTTTACACGTGAAAACGGTGACGAACTGCCGCCGGGCGTCAACCAACTGGTGCGCGTGTACATCGCCCAAAAACGGAAAATCTCCGTGGGTGACAAGATGGCGGGCCGCCACGGTAACAAAGGGGTTATCGCCCGCATCATGCCGGAGGAAGACATGCCGTTCCTGCCGGATGGCACGCCGGTCGAGATCGTGCTCAACCCGCTGGGCGTACCGTCCCGGATGAACATCGGGCAGGTGCTGGAGACCCACTTGGGGATGGCTGCCAAGATGCTGGGCATCCACGTGGCGACGCCGGTATTCGACGGGGCGCGTCAGGAAGACGTATTCCAGACGCTGGAAGAAGCCGGATTGGACCGCGACGGAAAAACCATTCTGTACGACGGCCGCACGGGTGAACCGTTTGACCGCCGCGTCACGGTCGGTTGCGTGTACATGCTGAAGCTGGCGCACCTTGTCGACGACAAGATTCACGCCCGTTCCACCGGTCCTTACTCTCTCGTCACGCAGCAGCCGCTGGGCGGGAAAGCCCAGTTTGGCGGCCAGCGCTTCGGGGAGATGGAGGTGTGGGCGCTGGAAGCGTACGGCGCAGCATACACCTTGCAGGAAATCCTTACCGTCAAGTCCGACGACGTCGTGGGCCGTGTGAAAACGTACGAAGCGATCGTCAAAGGCGAAAACGTACCGGAGCCGGGTGTTCCTGAGTCCTTCAAGGTTCTCATCAAGGAACTGCAAAGCTTGGGTATGGACGTGAAGATCCTGTCCGAAGACGAGCAGGAAATTGAAATGCGTGAAATGGAAGAAGAGGACGAGGGCACCGGTGAAAAGCTGAACCTCGTACTTGAAGCTGGAAGCCTGGACGAAGAGTAAGATTCCGGTACAAAGGGAGGTAACGCCCTGTGATTGATGTGAACAACTTCGAATACATGAAGATCGGCTTGGCTTCCCCGGACAAGATCCGTTCCTGGTCGTACGGGGAAGTGAAAAAGCCGGAGACGATCAACTACCGCACACTGAAGCCGGAAAAGGACGGTTTGTTCTGTGAGCGCATTTTTGGTCCGACCAAGGATTGGGAGTGCCACTGCGGCAAGTACAAGCGCGTTCGCTACAAAGGCGTCGTGTGCGACCGCTGCGGCGTGGAAGTGACCCGCGCCAAGGTTCGTCGTGAGCGGATGGGGCACATCGAACTGGCTGCCCCCGTCTCTCACATCTGGTACTTCAAAGGGATCCCGAGCCGCATGGGCCTCGTGCTCGACATGTCGCCGCGTTCCCTGGAAGAAGTCATCTACTTTGCATCCTACGTGGTAACCGATCCGGGCGATACGCCGCTGGACAAAAAACAGCTGCTGTCCGAAAAGGAATACCGCAACTATCGTGAAAAATACGGCTACTCCTTCCAGGCGATGATGGGGGCGGAAGCGATCAAGCGCCTGCTCCAGGAAATCGACTTGGACAAAGAAGTGGAAGCGCTGAAGGAAGAGCTGAAGACGGCACAAGGGCAGCGGCGCAACCGCGCGATCAAGCGCCTCGAAGTGCTGGAGGCATTCCGCAACTCCGGCAACCGTCCGGAGTGGATGGTGCTTGACGTGCTGCCGGTCATTCCGCCGGAGCTGCGTCCGATGGTTCAGTTGGACGGGGGCCGTTTCGCCACCTCCGACCTGAACGACCTGTACCGCCGCGTGATCAACCGCAACAACCGGCTGAAGCGCCTACTGGAACTGGGCGCTCCGGACATCATCGTGCAAAATGAAAAGCGCATGCTGCAGGAAGCGGTGGATGCGCTGATCGACAACGGCCGCCGCGGCCGTCCGGTGACCGGTCCGGGCAACCGCCCGCTGAAATCGCTCAGCCACATGCTGAAAGGGAAACAGGGCCGTTTCCGCCAAAACCTGCTGGGTAAGCGCGTGGACTATTCCGGCCGTTCCGTAATTGTCGTCGGCCCGAACCTGAAAATGTACCAGTGCGGTCTGCCGAAGGAAATGGCGCTGGAACTGTTCAAGCCGTTCGTGATGAAGGAACTGGTGGCCAAAGGTCTCGCGCACAACATCAAGAGCGCCAAACGCAAGGTGGAACGCGTGCAGCCCGAAGTGTGGGACGTTCTCGAGGACGTCATCCGCGAACACCCGGTGCTCCTGAACCGCGCCCCCACCCTGCACCGTCTTGGTATCCAGGCGTTCGAACCGGTACTGGTGGAAGGCCGCGCGATCCGTCTGCACCCGCTCGTATGTACGGCGTACAACGCCGACTTCGACGGCGACCAGATGGCTGTGCACGTGCCGCTTTCCGCAGAGGCGCAGGCGGAAGCCCGCATCCTCATGCTGGCGGCGCAAAACATCCTGAACCCGAAAGACGGGAAACCAGTCGTAACACCGTCCCAGGACATGGTACTGGGTTCGTATTATCTGACCTTGGAGCGCGAGGGCGCCAAAGGCGAAGGTACGGTATACCGCGATCCGCATGACGCTATTGCTGCGTACCAGCACGGCTACATCAGCCTGCATACGCGCATCGCGCTGCCGGCCAAGAGCCTGAACAAAACCAGCTTTACCGAAGAGCAGAAGAACGCGCTTCTGGTCACGACCGTCGGGAAACTGATTTTCAACGAAATCTTCCCGCCGGAACTGCCGTACATCAACGTTCCGACCAAGGGCAACCTGCAAAACGGCGTGCCGAACGAGTACTTCATCTTTGAAAAAGGCACAAACGTAAAAGAGTTTATCAAGAAGCTGCCGGACCAGGGAGCCGTGAAAAAAGGCTTCCTCGGAACGATCATCTCCGAGTGTTTCCGCCGCTTCGGAACGACAGAAACGTCCAAGATCCTCGACAAGATCAAGGAACTGGGCTTCATGTACTCGACCAAGGCCGGGATCACCATTGCTGTCGCCGACATCGTCGTGCCGGAGCAAAAGAAAGTGATTCTGGAAGAGGCGGACAAAAAGGTACAGACCGTCATGACGCAGTACCGCCGCGGTCTGATTACCGAGGACGAGCGCTACGACCGGGTTATCTCCATCTGGTCCAAGGCCAAGGATGAAGTGACCGATGTCCTGATGAAGTCCATGGACAAATTCAACGCGATCTACATGATGGCCAACTCCGGTGCCCGCGGTAACGTGTCGCAGATTACACAGCTGGCGGGGATGCGCGGTCTCATGGCCAACCCGTCCGGCCGGATTATCGAGCTGCCGATCAAGTCCAACTTCCGTGAAGGTCTGACCGTATTGGAGTACTTTATCTCCACGCACGGCGCGCGGAAAGGTCTCGCCGACACGGCGCTGCGGACGGCTGACTCGGGTTATCTGACCCGCCGTCTCGTCGACGTGGCCCAGGACGTGATCGTCCGCGAAGAGGATTGCGGCACCGACAAGGGCATCCGCGTCTCCGCGATCAAGGACGGCAAGGAAGAAATCGAGAAGCTGGCTGACCGCATCATCGGCCGTACCTGCTTCGAGACCCTGCGCCATCCGGAGACGGGCGAAATCATCGTCGGCCGCAACCAGGAGATCACCGAGGAGATCGCCGACAAGATCGAAAAAGCCGGCATCACCGAGGTGTATATCCGCAGCGTGCTGTCCTGCCGCACCAGCCATGGCGTCTGCAAACGCTGCTACGGCCGCAACCTGGCGACCGGGTCCGAAGTGGAGATCGGCGAAGCAGTCGGCATTATCGCCGCTCAGTCCATCGGTGAACCGGGTACCCAGCTGACGATGCGGACGTTCCACACCGGTGGGGTTGCGGGTGACGACATTACCCAAGGTTTGCCGCGGATTCAGGAGCTGTTCGAAGCCCGCAATCCGAAAGGGCAAGCGGTCATCTCCGAGATCGACGGGGAAGTGATCGACATCCGCGAAGGCAAAGACCGCCGCGAAATCGAGGTGCGCGGCGAGGCGGAAAACAAGGTGTACGCCGTTCCGTACGGTTCCCGCATCAAAGTATCCGTGGGCACCAAGCTGAGTGCCGGCGACGAGCTCACCGAAGGTTCCGTTGACCCGAAAGAAATGCTGAAAGTACGCGGCCAGCGCGGTGTGTCCAACTACATCCTGCAAGAGGTGCAAAAAGTATACCGGATGCAGGGGGTAGAAATTAACGACAAGCACGTCGAGGTCATGATCCGTCAGATGCTGCGCAAGCTGCGCGTCATCGACAGCGGAGACACCGACCTGCTGCCGGGCTCCTACGTGGAAGTGCACGAGTTCGAGCAGGCAAACGCCAAGGTGCTCATGGAAGGCAAAACGCCTGCCGTGGGTCGTCCGGTCCTGTTGGGGATTACCAAGGCGTCGCTCGAAACCGACTCCTTCCTGTCGGCCGCATCCTTCCAGGAAACGACGCGCGTCCTCACCGACGCCGCGATCAAGGGCAAGGTGGACCGCCTGCTCGGCCTGAAGGAAAACGTCATTATCGGGAAACTGGTACCGGCCGGCACCGGCATGTCGCGTTACCGCAACATCAAGGTGTTGAGCCGCGCCGAACAGGAAGCGCAGGCCAACGGAGGTCAGGAACAGCTGGAAGCTGTTTCGGTAGAATAGACCGTGACGCAAGAAAGGTGCCCTTCCGCTCGGGAGGGCACCTTGTTTATCAAAAAAGTAAAGATCTGCGGATCATAGGCGTTGACATTCAATCACCCAACTGATATTATATTCAAGTGTGCCTGACATCTGTACTTTGGAGGATATGATTATCATGTCTTATGAAAAAGTAGAGCGGGCCAAGGAGCTGACTATCGGCATCAAGCAGACGATGAAAGCCGTGGAACACCAGCAGGTGGATACGGTCTTTATCGCCACAGACGCTGATCGCCGTCTGACCCAAAAGGTTGAGCTCCTTTGCAAAGAGAAGGGTGTGCCAGTCATCTACGTCGATTCCATGCGCCGCCTGGGCAAAGCGTGCGGAATCGAGGTGGGAGCGGCAACTGCCGCGATCAAGAAGAGTGGTTAACGATGTTTTTGTTGGCGATCCCTGTGGGTTGCTTGCAAAGACTTTCTATTTGACCCAAAAATGACTCACCTGGATCTGTGGTCTTGAGATTGGGTAATAAGAAGGGAGGTAACATCCATGCCTACAATGAACCAATTGGTGCGCAAAGGTCGCAAGGACAAGGTTGTGAAGTCGAAGTCCCCTGCTCTGCAAAAAGGGTACAACAGCTTCAAGAAAACCCAAACCAACCAAAGCTCTCCTCAAAAACGCGGTGTCTGCACTCGTGTGGGTACCATGACTCCGAAGAAGCCGAACTCCGCGCTGCGTAAATACGCGCGTGTGCGTTTGACCAACGGCATTGAGGTTACAGCTTACATTGGTGGTATTGGCCACAACCTGCAAGAACACAGCGTGGTTCTGGTTCGCGGCGGCCGTGTAAAAGACCTGCCGGGGGTTCGTTATCACATCGTCCGCGGTGCGCTTGACACTGCCGGTGTGAACAACCGCAAGCAAGGTCGTTCCAAATACGGTACCAAACGTCCGAAACCGGGCCAAGCTGCAGCGAAAAAATAACAATTATCGCCTGAGAGAAAAGGCGTGAGAAAAAATTAAACAGAAGGAGGGAATACGATGCCTCGTAAAGGTCCTGTAGCCCGTCGTGACGTGCTGCCTGATCCGATCTACAACAGCAAGCTGGTTACCCGACTGATCAACAAGCTGATGTACGACGGCAAGCGCGGTGTTGCGCAAAACATCCTGTACAATGCTTTCAAGATTGTTGAGGAGCGCACTGGTCGCAACCCGATGGAAGTATTCGAAGAAGCGCTGAAAAACATCATGCCCGTACTGGAAGTTAAAGCTCGCCGTGTCGGCGGTGCCAACTACCAAGTACCGGTTGAGGTGAAGCCGGAGCGCCGTACCACTCTCGGTCTGCGCTGGCTGGTAAACTACGCGCGTACCCGTGGTGAGAAAACCATGGAACAGCGTCTCGCTGCGGAAATCATCGACGCGGCTAACAACACTGGTGCAGCAGTGAAAAAGCGTGAGGACACGCACAAGATGGCTGAAGCAAACAAAGCGTTTGCACACTATCGCTGGTAGTATCCAAAGCGGGTGTCCGCTTTGGATACCCGTATATTCCCACACTCGAGTATGGAAGGAGCATACCACATGGCTCGCGAGTTCTCTCTGCCGAATACGCGAAACATCGGTATCATGGCTCACATCGATGCCGGTAAGACGACTACCACCGAGCGTATTCTTTTCTACACGGGTCGCGTTCACAAGATTGGTGAAACGCACGAAGGTGCGGCGACCATGGACTGGATGGAGCAAGAACAAGAGCGCGGTATCACCATCACTTCTGCTGCTACCACAGCGCAATGGAAAGGTCACCGCATCAACATCATCGACACGCCTGGTCACGTAGACTTCACTGTAGAGGTTGAACGTTCTCTTCGCGTACTCGATGGTGCTGTTACGGTGTTCGATGCGAAAGGTGGCGTAGAACCGCAGACGGAAACGGTATGGCGCCAAGCTGACCGTTACGGTGTACCTCGTATCTGCTACGTAAACAAAATGGACATCATCGGCGCCAACTTCGACATGTGCGTCGAGCAAATCAAGACCCGTCTGGGTGCAAATCCGGTTCCGATCCAATATCCGATCGGTGCGGAAGACCAGTTCGTCGGCATGGTTGACCTGATTACGATGAAGGCGATCATCTACACCGACGACCTGGGCAAAACCTCCGACGAGACGGAAATCCCTGCCGAGCTGAAAGACAAGTGCGAAGAGCTGCATATGCAACTTGTTGAGGCAGCTGCCGAGCAGGACGAAGAATTGATGATGAAGTATCTGGAAGGCGAAGAGCTGACTGTTGATGAAATCAAGGCGGCTCTGCGCAAAGGTACCATCGAGTGCAAAATCACTCCGGTACTGTGCGGTTCTTCCTACCGCAACAAAGGGGTTCAGCCGATGCTGGACGCAGTCGTAGCTTATCTGCCGTCCCCGGTTGACATCCCGGCGATCAAGGGCGTTCTGCCTGATTCCGAGGAAGAAGTGACCCGTCCGGCTGACGACAATGGTCCGTTCGCCGCTCTGGCGTTCAAGATCATGACCGACCCGTACGTGGGTAAACTGACCTTCTTCCGCGTGTACTCCGGCGTACTGAGCTCCGGTTCCTACGTGCTCAACTCCACCAAAGGCAAGCGCGAGCGCATCGGCCGTATCCTGCAGATGCACGCAAACCACCGCGAGGAAATCAGCCAGGTTTACTCCGGTGATATTGCCGCTGCCGTTGGTTTGAAAGACACGACGACCGGCGACACGCTCTGCGACGAGAAGGCACCGGTTATCCTGGAGTCCATGACCTTCCCAGAGCCGGTTATCTCCGTTGCGATCGAGCCGAAGTCCAAGGCAGACCAAGACAAAATGGGTATGGCGCTCGCCAAACTGGCAGAGGAAGACCCGACCTTCAAAACCTATACAAACGAAGAAACCGGTCAAACGATTATTGCCGGTATGGGTGAGCTCCACCTGGAGATCATCGTCGATCGCCTGAAGCGCGAATTCAAAGTGGATGCGAACGTAGGTGCACCTCAGGTTGCTTACCGCGAAACCTTCCGCGGCACCGCGAAAGTGGAAGGGAAATTCGTTCGTCAGTCCGGTGGCCGCGGTCAATACGGTCACGTTTGGGTGGAATTCTCTCCGCTCGAGCCGGGCAAAGGCTTCGAATTCGAGAACAAGATCGTCGGTGGCGTAGTGCCGAAGGAATACATTCCGGCGGTACAAGCAGGTATCGAAGAAGCGATGCAAAACGGTGTTCTTGCCGGATTCCCGCTCGTCGATATCAAAGCGACGCTGTTTGACGGTAGCTACCACGACGTCGACTCCTCCGAGATGGCGTTCAAAGTGGCTGGTTCTCTCGCGCTGAAAGAAGCGGCGAAGAAATGTAACGCGGTTCTTCTCGAGCCGATCATGAAAGTGGAAGTAACCGTGCCGGAAGAGTACATGGGTGACGTAATGGGTGACCTGAACTCCCGCCGCGGCCGCATCGAAGGTATGGAAGCTCGCGCAAACGCGCAAGTCATCCGCGCCATGGTGCCGCTGTCCGAGATGTTCGGCTACTCCACCGTACTGCGTTCCCGTACGCAAGGCCGCGGTACTTACTCCATGGTGATCGACCACTACGAAGAAGTACCGAAGTTCATTGCCGATGAAATCATCAAGAAGTCCAAAGGTGAATAATCGGTTGGACTGACTTTATCTTGAAACGAGAAAGGTTTACAATATTGAGGGGACAACCGTTGATAGGGTAAACCTTTCTTCACCCTATAAAACCCTTATCATTTAAGGAGGATTCAACTCTCATGGCAAAAGAAAAGTTCGAACGTACGAAACCGCACGTTAACATTGGTACGATCGGTCACGTTGACCACGGTAAAACCACTCTGACTGCTGCCATCACCACCGTTCTGGCTCAACAAGGTAAAGCCAAAGCTATGGCGTATGACAGCATCGACGCTGCTCCGGAAGAAAAAGAGCGCGGTATTACCATCAACACCGCTCACGTTGAGTATGAAACGGAAAACCGTCACTATGCTCACGTTGACTGCCCGGGCCACGCTGACTACGTGAAAAACATGATTACCGGTGCTGCTCAAATGGACGGCGCTATCTTGGTTGTGTCCGCTGCTGACGGTCCGATGCCGCAAACTCGCGAGCACATCCTGCTGTCCCGCCAAGTAGGCGTTCCGTACATCGTTGTATTCATGAACAAATGCGACATGGTTGACGACGAAGAGCTGCTGGAACTGGTTGAAATGGAAATTCGCGACCTGCTCTCCCAATACGAGTTCCCGGGCGACGAAATTCCGGTTATCAAAGGTTCCGCAAAAGAAGCTCTGGACAACCCGTCTGGCGAATGGGCTAAGAAAATCCTCGAACTGATGGAAGCTGTAGACAACTACATTCCGACTCCGGAACGCGCTACCGACAAACCGTTCCTGATGCCGGTTGAGGACGTATTCACCATTACCGGTCGTGGTACTGTTGCTACCGGTCGTGTAGAGCGCGGTACTGTTAAAGTGGGTGACCCTGTAGAAATCGTGGGTCTGGCTGAAGAAACCAAATCCACTACCGTAACCGGCGTGGAAATGTTCCGCAAACTGCTGGATCAAGCTGAAGCGGGTGACAACATCGGTGCCCTGCTGCGCGGTGTTGAGCGTAAAGACATCGAGCGCGGTCAAGTTCTGGCTAAACCGGGTTCCGTTACTCCGCACACCAAATTCAAAGCGGAAGTATACGTTCTGTCCAAAGAAGAGGGCGGCCGTCACACTCCGTTCTTCTCCAACTACCGTCCGCAATTCTACTTCCGCACCACTGACGTTACCGGTATCATCCAACTGCCGGAAGGCGTTGAAATGGTAATGCCGGGCGACAACACCGAGTTCACCGTTGAACTGATCGCACCGGTTGCGATGGAGCAAGGTACTCGCTTCGCTATCCGCGAAGGTGGCCGTACCGTTGGTGCTGGCGTAGTATCCTCCATCATCGAGTAATTCCACTCACAAACAAACCCGACAGCGTAGGCTGTCGGGTTTTTTCATTTACCTAACAACACAAGACGACGCAAGCGTATGAGCATTTGCTACGCTTGTTTGTCGTCTGGTTCCCATTGATTGACCATGTGGTAGGCTGTCAGTCTGAGGCGTTCGAAAATGTGATGGCGCACCTCTCCTTCCAGACCAATGCGATCCATCGCTTCGCTCATGCAGGCGAGCCACGCCTCCGCCCGCTTCGGCGTAATCGGAAAGCGCATGTGGCGGGCGCGCATCATCGGATGGCCGTATCGGTCGCTGTACAGCGTCGGCCCCCCGAGAAACTGGGTCAGAAACATATACTGCTTTTCCTTGATCTCGGTAAAGTCCTCCGGAAACAGGGGGGCCAGATCGGGATGCTCCTTGACCAAATCGTAAAACGTATCCACCAGGCGGGACAGCGTTTCCGCTCCGCCGATCAGCTCATAAGGTGTCTGTAACGGTTGGAACATCGGATTACCTCCTTTGCGTGTTGCCGTTCAAGATGGCAGCAGCACACATGCGTGTACATCCTTCAGTATAACGCGTTTCCTCAATAAATAAAGAAGAGGGAGCACATGAGCAGCCAAATCCGAATTGCCCTTCTTAGTTTTATAGGAGTTTCAATCCCTTTCGCTCTGCCGGATTCTCCAATCCAGATTGCCCCTAATAACAGGACGGCACCGACAAGCTGCTGCACGGTCATCTGCTCACCGATAACCAGCGCCGAGATCACTAAAGACGTGAGGGGGGCGATGTAGCTCAATACAGCGATGCTTTGGCCGTGCAGTCCTTTCATTCCGGCAAAGAAAAAATAAAAACCGATCCCGCCATGGACGATGCTGAATTTCATTTGCCAGCCGATCCCGCTTGCAATCGCACGGGGACTTTGGGTAAGATAGGCAAAGTGAGCCGCTCTCCGGGCTCACATGGTACGAGAATGCATCGGCACGCAGGTGGAAGCGGGGGAACAGCAGGAAAACCCTTGTGCAGCAAGAAAAAACTTGCGTTGCCCAGTGCATTTTAGTACAATATTGAATGTTGGTCATGGACTTGCGATGATGTGGGAGGTTGCTGACACACCCGGCCCCTTTGCCATGACCGGGGTGCAGGATATTTCCACGGAGAAATGTCCGTTTATAAAATGGGCGAAAAAGGAGGGACTAAAATGGCAAAACAAAAGATTCGTATTCGTTTAAAGGCGTACGATCACAAAATCCTCGATCAGTCTGCTGAGAAAATCGTAGACACCGCGAAGCGTTCCGGTGCCAGCGTATCCGGTCCGATTCCGCTTCCGACGGAAAAAGCAGTGTACACGATTCTCCGCGCTGTTCACAAGTACAAAGACTCTCGTGAACAGTTTGAAATGCGTACGCACAAGCGTTTGATCGACATTCTGAATCCGACGCCGCAAACGGTTGATGCGCTGATGCGCCTGGATCTGCCGTCCGGTGTGGATATCGAGATCAAACTGTAAGGTAGTAAATGTGATACACGCGCGGGCGTTGTCTTAACGAACGCGAAATACCAAGTCTTCAAACCCCGTAAACGGCACCCCTGCGCATCGGCAGGGACTTGATACAACATGATTGTTTTTTTGGAGATAAGTACAGGAGGTGGCACACATGACCAAAGGAATCTTAGGGAAAAAACTTGGCATGACGCAAGTTTTTAGTCCGAACGGAGCAGCAATCGCTGTTACGGTTATCGAAGCTGGTCCTTGCGTCGTTCTGCAAAAGAAGGATCAAGAGAACGATGGCTATGAAGCGATCCAACTCGGCTTCGAAGACAAGAAAGAACAGCGTGCGAATAAACCGGAAAAAGGACATGCAGCGAAAGCAAACACTGCACCTAAGCGCTTCATTCGCGAAATTCGCGGAGTAAACCTCGCAGATTACGAGGTTGGTCAAGAACTGAAAGCTGACATTTTTGCCGAAGGAGAATTCGTAGACGTTGCCGGAGTAACCAAAGGGAAAGGTTTCCAAGGTGCCATCAAGCGCCACAACCAAGCCCGCGGTCCGATGTCTCACGGTTCCCGTTACCATCGTGGACCTGGTTCCCTCGGTGCGATCGCTCCGAACCGCGTATTCAAGGGTCAAACCCTGCCGGGTCAAATGGGTGGCGACAACGTAACCATCCAAAACCTGGAGATCGTTAAGGTAGATGCGGATCGCAACCTGATTCTGGTTAAAGGCTCCGTGCCTGGCCCGAAAAACAGCTACGTTGTAGTATCCACGGCAGTCAAGAAGAACAAGTAAGGAAAGGAGGAACTGACATGCCAAAAGTAGCTCTTTACAACCAAGCTGGTTCTCAAGTGGGCGAAATCGAGCTGGCTGATAGCGTGTTCGGCATCGAGCCCAACAACGCTGTGCTCTTCGACGCAATCGTGATGCAGCAAGCTTCCCAACGCCAGGGCACTCACGATGTGAAGAACCGTTCTGAAGTAAGAGGTGGTGGCCGCAAACCGTGGCGCCAAAAAGGTACAGGCCGTGCACGCCAAGGTTCCATTCGCGCTCCGCAATGGAAAGGCGGCGGTGTTGTGTTTGGTCCGACTCCGCGTAAATACGGCTACAAACTGAATCGCAAAGTTCGTCGTCTGGCGCTGAAATCCGCGCTGTCCGCGAAAGTGCAAAACAACGAACTGCTGGTTCTGGACGCGCTGAATATCCCGGCTCCGAAAACCAAGGATATGAAGGCTGTCCTGAACAACCTGAAAGTAGATCGCAAAGTGCTGATCGTAACCTCCGAATTCGATCAAAACGTAGCGCTCTCTTCCCGCAACATCCCGGGTGCGAAGTTCGTAGATGCTGCTGGCATTAACGTTCTCGACCTGGTGGCGCACGATAAAGTAATCGTAACGAAAGATGCGGTTGCGAAAGTAGAGGAGGTGCTCGCCTAATGAAGAGCCTTCACGACATCATCAAGCGCCCTGTCATTACGGAGCGCACCACCGACATGATGGCTGAGAAGAAGTACGTTTTTGAAGTACCTCTCAAAGCGAACAAAACCGAGATCAAGCAAGCGGTGGAGAAAGTGTTTGGCGTGAAAGTTGCGGCAGTCAACACCATGCGTGTTCCTGCGAAACCGAAGCGCTATGGCAAATACTCCGGTTACACCTCCGAGTGGAAAAAGGCGATCGTTAAGCTGACTGAAGACAGCAAAGAGCTGACGTTCTACGAAGGTGTATAACCCCGACGGCTACAGAAAAGGAGGGAATTTACATGGGTATCAAAAAGTTTAAACCGACTTCTCCTGGTCGTCGCCAAATGACGGTTTCTACTTTCGAGGAGATCACCAAGTCGACTCCTGAAAAATCCCTGTTGGCGCCCCTGACCAAAAAAGCAGGCCGCAACAACCAAGGGAAAATCACCGTTCGTCATCAAGGTGGCGGTCATAAACGCAAATATCGCATCATCGACTTCAAACGCAACAAAGACGGCATCGTAGGCCGTGTAGCTTCCATCGAGTACGACCCGAACCGTTCTGCCAATATCGCGCTGATCAACTACCTGGACGGTGAAAAGCGCTACATCATCGCGCCGCTGGGTCTGAAAGTAGGCGACGAGATCATCTCCGGTCCGGATGCCGACATCAAAATCGGTAACGCTCTGCCGCTGGAAAACATTCCGGTTGGTACGACGATCCACAACATCGAGCTGAAACCTGGCAAAGGCGGCCAACTGGTTCGTGCAGCCGGCGCATCCGCTCAACTGCTCGGCCGTGACGGCGAATTCGTTATCGTACGTCTCTCTTCCGGTGAGACTCGCCGCATTCACAACAACTGCCGCGCAACCATCGGTCAAGTCGGCAACCTCGACCATGAGCTGATCAACATCGGTAAAGCAGGTCGTGCCCGCTGGCTGGGTATCCGTCCGACTGTTCGCGGTAGCGTAATGAACCCGAACGATCACCCGCACGGTGGTGGTGAAGGTCGCGCTCCGATCGGTCGCAAAGCACCTGTTACTCCTTGGGGTAAACCTACTCTGGGTCTCAAAACCCGCAAGAAGAAAAACAAATCCGATCAGTACATTATTCGCCGCCGCAAGAAGTAAGGTCGGCTTTAGACAATTAACCGAACGCCTTTGGCGAAGGGAGGTTCACTTATGGGACGCAGCTTGAAGAAAGGTCCTTTCGTGGATGACCACTTGATGAAAAAAGTTGTTGAGCTGAACGAGAAAAACGAGAAGCGCGTGATTAAAACCTGGTCTCGCCGTTCGACCATCTTCCCGGATTTCGTCGGACACACGTTTGCCGTGTACGATGGCCGCAAGCATGTACCGGTATACGTAACGGAAGACATGGTTGGTCATAAACTGGGTGAATTTGCACCAACTCGTACCTTCAAGGGTCACGTCGACAACGACAAGAAATCCAAGAAGCGCTAATTTTCTCTTGACAGAGAGGAGGTACAAAGATGGAAGCTAAAGCAGTTGCTCGCTATATTCGCATCGCTCCTCGTAAAGTTCGCCTGGTGGTTGACTTGATTCGAGGCAAGCAGGTGGGGGAAGCACTGGCGATCCTGAAGCACACGCCGAAAGCAGCTTCTCCTGTTGTTGAGAAACTCCTGAAATCGGCTATCGCCAACGCTGAGCACAACTACGAGATGGACCCGAACAATCTGGTAGTTGGCAAGATCTTCGTTGACCAAGGTCCAACCTTGAAACGGTTCCGTCCGCGTGCTCAGGGCCGTGCTACCCGCATCAACAAACGCACGAGCCACATCACTGTCGTACTAAACGAGAAATAAGGAGGGATTACGTGTGGGTCAAAAGGTAAGCCCGGTTGGTCTTCGCATTGGCATTATTCGCGACTGGGAGTCCAAATGGTACGCTGACAAGGACTTCGCTACGCTCTTGCACGAAGACCTGAAAATCCGCAAATACATTAAAGGGCGTCTGAAAGATGCTGCTGTATCCACCATTGAAATCGAACGCGCAGCGAACCGCGTGAACGTAACGATTCACACCGCTAAGCCTGGCATGGTAATCGGTAAAGGCGGTGCAGAAGTTGAAGTGCTGCGCAAAGAGCTGTCGAAAATGATCGACCCTCGCAAGCGCGTTCACATCAACATCAACGAAGTGAAAAAACCGGATCTGGATGCTACCCTGGTAGCTGAAAATATCGCTCGTCAACTGGAAAACCGCATTTCTTTCCGTCGCGCGCAAAAGCAAGCCATCTCCCGCACCATGCGTGCAGGCGCGAAAGGGATCAAAACACTGGTCAGCGGTCGTCTTGGCGGTGCTGACATCGCACGTTCCGAAGGTTACAGCGAAGGTACCGTTCCGCTTCACACGCTGCGCGCTGACATTGACTACGGCACGGCTGAAGCTCACACCACCTATGGTCGTATCGGCGTAAAAGTGTGGATCTATCGCGGAGAAGTCCTTCCGACGAAAAAGAACGCCGCTACTGAGGAAGGAGGCAAGTAATCATGTTGATGCCGAAACGCGTGAAACACCGCAAACAACATCGTGGTAAATTGCACGGTAACGCAAAAGGCGGAACCACGGTTACATTCGGTGAATACGGTCTGCAAGCTCTGGAGCCGGCATGGGTGACCAACCGTCAAATCGAGGCTGCCCGTATCGCGATGACTCGTTACATCCGCCGTGGCGGTAAAGTATGGATCAAAATCTTCCCTGACAAGCCAGTAACGCAAAAGCCGCTGGAAGTACGGATGGGTTCCGGTAAAGGTTCTCCTGAGCACTGGGTAGCGGTAGTGAAGCCTGGCAAGATCATGTTCGAACTTGCCGGCGTACCTGAAGAAACCGCTCGCGAAGCAATGCGCTTGGCTATGCACAAACTGCCGATCAAGTGCAAGTTCGTGAAGCGTGAAGAAGTGGGTGGTGACGCACATGAAGGCTAATGAGTTCCGCAATTTGACCACTGCCGAGATCGAACAAAGCATTGCCTCTTTGAAAGAAGAATTGTTCAACCTTCGTTTCCAGTTGGCTACCGGTCAACTCGAAAACACAGCTCGCATCAAGCAAGTACGTAAGGATATCGCTCGTGCGAAAACCATCCTGCGCCAAAGAGAATTGGGAATCGGCTAAGAAAGGAAGGAGGTTTGAACAATGACCGCACAACGCAATATGCGTAGAACGATGGTAGGTCGTGTCGTTTCCGACAAAATGGATAAAACCATTGTGGTTTTGGTTGAGACCTACAAAAAGCACCCGCTGTACGGCAAGCGCGTGAAATACTCCAAAAAGTTCAAGGCTCACGACGAGAACAACACGGCAAAAGTGGGCGACATCGTGGAAATCATGGAAACTCGTCCGCTGTCCAAAGACAAGCGCTTCCGCTTGGTACGCATCGTCGAAGAGGCAGTAATTGTATAAGCTAGATTTTCGGGTAAACACATCCGAAAGGAGGAACAGTAAATGATCCAAACTCAGACGAGATTGGCTGTTGCTGACAACTCCGGTGCAAAAGAACTCATGTGCATCAAGGTTCTGGGTGGTTCCGGTCGCAAAACGGCGAACATCGGTGACGTAATCGTGTGCTCCGTTAAATCCGCTACACCCGGCGGCGTTGTCAAGAAAGGTCAAGTAGTAAAAGCGGTTGTGGTACGCAGCGTACGTGGCGTTCGCCGTCCGGACGGTTCCTACATCCGTTTTGACGAAAATGCAGCGGTTATCATCCGTGATGACAAATCTCCTCGCGGAACCCGTATCTTTGGACCGGTTGCTCGTGAACTCCGCGAGAAAGATTTCATGAAGATCATCTCTCTGGCTCCAGAGGTTATCTAATCTGAACGGAAATACTCAGGTAGTTTGTTCGATAGGAGGTGCACCACGCGATGCACGTAAAGAAAGGCGATACTGTCATCGTAATTGCGGGCAAAGACAAAGGCAAAAAAGGTCGCGTTCTCGCTGCATATCCGAAGAAAGAGCGCGTTCTGGTTGAAGGTATCAACCTCGTGAAAAAACACACCCGTCCGTCTCAAACCAATCCGCAAGGCGGCATTGTAACTCAAGAAGCTCCGATTCACGTTTCCAACGTATCTCTGATCGATCCGAAGTCTGGCAAACCTACTCGCATCGGTTACAAGGTACTGGAAAACGGCAAAAAAGTTCGGTACGCGAAAAAATCTGGCGAAGTTATCGACAAGTAGTCAGATCGGAAAGGAGGATGTCCTAGATGGCAGCAAGATTGAAAGAAAAATACCTGAAAGAAATCGTGCCTGGCCTGATGAGCAAGTTTAACTACTCGTCCGTCATGCAGGTTCCGAAAGTGGAAAAAGTAATCATCAACATGGGCGTGGGTGAAGCGGTAGGCAACGCCAAGGCGCTGGATTCCGCAGTAGAAGACCTGCAAACCATCGCTGGTCAAAAACCGGTTGTAACCCGTGCGAAAAAATCCATCGCCGGTTTCAAACTGCGTGAAGGCATGGCAATCGGCGCGAAAGTAACTCTGCGCGGCGAACGCATGTATCACTTCCTCGACAAACTGATGAACGTTGCACTTCCGCGCGTGCGCGACTTCCGCGGCGTTTCCTCCAAAGCGTTTGACGGTCGCGGCAACTACACCCTCGGTCTGAAAGAACAGCTGATCTTCCCGGAGATCGAGTACGACAAGATCGACAAGGTACGCGGGATGGACATCGTCATCGTCACTTCCGCCAAAACGGACGAAGAGGCACGTGAACTGCTGACTCAAATGGGTATGCCATTCCGTAAATAAACCCCATCGTAAGGAGGGAAGAATGTGGCAAAGAAATCGATGATCGTCAAGCAACAACGGAAACCGAAATTTAAGGTTCGCGCTTACACCCGTTGCGAGCGCTGCGGCCGTCCTCACTCCGTGTTGCGCAAATTCAAGCTCTGCCGTATTTGCTTCCGTGAACTTGCTTACAAAGGCCAAATCCCTGGCGTGAAAAAAGCAAGCTGGTAATTTGAAACGGGAAGGAGGTTCTCTCTCATGGTTATGACTGATCCAATCGCTGATATGCTTACCCGCATTCGCAATGCCAACATGGTTCGCCACGAGAAAGTGGAAATTCCGGCGTCCACCATCAAGAAGGAAATCGCTCGCATCCTGAAAGAAGAAGGATTCATTCGCGATGCGGAATTCATTGAAGACAACAAACAAGGGATTATCCGTGTGTTCCTGAAATACGGCCCGAACAACGAGCGCGTTATCACTGGTCTGAAGCGTATCTCCAAACCGGGTCTGCGCGTGTACGCGAAAAGCAACGAGATCCCGAAAGTTCTCGGCGGTCTGGGTATTGCCCTGATCTCCACCTCTGCCGGCGTGATGACCGACAAACAAGCACGTCAAGCACACGTGGGTGGCGAGGTTCTCGCTTACGTTTGGTAATTACTGATTGAAAAGCACAGGAGGTGCACCACATGTCTCGTGTCGGTAAAAAACCGATCGTGGTCCCTGCAGGCGTTACCCTCACTCTGAACGGTTCCGAGCTGACGGTAAAGGGCCCTAAGGGTACACTTGTTCGTAAATTCCATCCAGATATGAAAATTAACATCAACGATAATGAAGTTATCGTTGAACGTCCTAGCGACAACAAACTGCACCGTTCCCTGCACGGTACGACGCGTGCACTGATCGCCAACATGGTAACGGGCGTATCCGAAGGCTTCTCCCGTACGCTGGAGCTGGTGGGTGTCGGTTACCGTGCCGCGAAGTCCGGCAAGGGCGTAACTCTTTCTCTCGGTTTCTCCCATCCGGTAGAGATCACTCCTGAAGAGGGGATCGAAATCGAAGTACCGAACCAAACCACGCTGGTGGTAAAAGGCATCGACAAGGAGCGCGTAGGCCAAGTTGCTGCCGAAATCCGCTCGATCCGCAAACCTGAACCGTACAAAGGCAAAGGGATCAAGTACAGCGATGAAGTGGTTCGCCGCAAAGAAGGCAAAAAGGGTAAATAAGCTTCGTAGTTTCATGAGAAGGGAGGCCGCGTAATGTTTACGAAACCTGATAAAAACAAAGCTCGGAAAAAACGCCATCTGCGTATCCGCAAGCGCGTCGTAGGTTCTGCTGCACGTCCGCGCCTGAACGTATTCCGTTCTTCCAAGCACATCTACGCTCAACTGATTGACGATGTGGCCGGTCACACACTGGCAGCTGCATCCTCGCTGGATAAAGAGCTGGGCCTGAAAAACGGCGCAAACGTGGAAGCTGCTGCAGCAGTTGGCGCGCTGATCGCAAAACGCGCTAAGGAAAAAGGCCTGACCGAAGTGGTCTTTGACCGTGGCGGTTACATCTATCATGGACGCATCAAAGCACTGGCAGAAGCAGCTCGCGAAGCTGGCCTGCAATTCTAACAACAAGGAGGGTAAGGAATGCGTATCGACCCTAGCAAATTAGAGCTGGAAGAAAAAGTAGTCGCCGTTAACCGCGTTGCGAAAACGGTTAAGGGTGGCCGTCGCATGAGCTTCAGCGCCCTGGTTGTTGTCGGCGACCGCAACGGTCATGTAGGCGCCGGTATGGGGAAAGCGCAAGAAGTTCCGGACGCCATTCGCAAGGCGATTGAAGACGCTAAGAAAAAACTGATCCGCGTACCGCTGAAAGGAACGACGATTCCGCACGAAGTCCTGTGCCATTTCGGCTCCGGCAAAGTGCTGATCAAGCCGGCTTCCGAGGGTACCGGAGTTATCGCCGGCGGTCCTGTCCGCGCGGTACTGGAGCTTGCTGGTGTAGGCGATGTATTGAGCAAGTCTCTCGGTTCCAACAACCCCATCAACATGGTCAACGCTACGCTGGAAGGCCTCAGCCGCCTGAAAACAGCGGAAGAAGTCGCAAAACTGCGCGGTAAGACTGTTGACGAGTTGCTGGGTTAATAAGGAGGGAATGAACATGGCAAAACTGCAAATCACCCTCAAGCGCAGTCTGATCGGACGCACCGTCGATCAAAAGGATACCGTCAAAGCACTGGGTCTCCGCAAAATTCACCAAACTGTTGTGAAGGAAGACAATCCGGCAATCCGCGGGATGATCTTCAAAGTGAAGCACCTGGTTGAAGTAAAAGAAGTAGAAGCGTAATCACCATTTTTAAAAGGTTAGGAGGTGCAAGGAATGAAATTGCATGAACTGAAACCTGCAGAAGGATCCCGTCACACTCGTAAACGCGTCGGTCGCGGTATCGGTAGCGGTACCGGCAAAACCGCCGGCAAAGGTCACAAAGGTCAAAACGCTCGTTCCGGCGGTGGTGTTCGCCCTGGTTTCGAGGGTGGTCAAAACCCGCTGTACCGTCGTCTGCCTAAGCGCGGTTTCACCAACATCAATCGCAAGGAATACGCGATTGTGAGCCTGGACGCGCTGAACCGTTTTGAAGAAGGCACTGTGGTGACGCCTGAACTGCTGAAAGAAACTGGCGTTATTTCCGCTCTGCGTGACGGTGTAAAAGTTCTTGCCAACGGCGAACTGAACGTGAAGCTGACCGTAAAAGCTCACAAGTTCTCCGCTGCAGCTGCTGAGAAGATCGCTCAAGTCGGTGGAACAGCCGAGGTGATCTAATGTTAGCCTCGCTCACTAACATTTTTAAGATAGGCGACCTGCGTCGTAAGGTTCTGTTTACACTGATGATGCTGGTCGTCTTCCGAATCGGGAGCTTCGTTCCTGTCCCCAACGTGAATGTCGAGTTGTTTCAGCAGAACACGAACCACCTGCTGGGGTTGTTGAACACCTTCTCCGGCGGGGCGCTGCAAAACTTCTCGATTTTTGCGATGGGGATCATGCCGTACATCACGGCATCGATCATCATGCAGCTCCTGTCCATGGATGTGGTGCCGAAGTTTACGCAGTGGGCCCGTGAAGGGGAAGTGGGCCGCCGCAAGATTGCGACGGTGACCCGTTACTTCACGGTGGTCCTCGCCCTCATCCAATCGGTGGGGATGACCATCGGTTTTAACAACATGGCGCCTGGTTTGCTGAATGACACGTCCATTGGCAGTTATGCATTGATTGCCATCACCCTTACAGCAGGGACTGCATTTTTGATGTGGATGGGCGAACAAATTACGGAGAAAGGGATCGGCAACGGGATTTCGATCATCATCGTGGCCGGGATCGTGGCCAACATCCCGACCGGCGTCACGACGATTTACACGTCCCAGTTCAGCGATCCAAGCCAAAATTTGTTCTTTAGTATCGTGAAGGTACTGCTCATTCTGCTGGTGATCATCGCCATTATCGTCGGGGTCATTTTCATGCAGCAAGGTGTGCGCAAGATTCCGGTACAGTACGCCAAACGCGTGGTCGGCCGCAAAATGTACGGTGGTCAATCCACGCACATCCCGCTGAAGATTAACTCGGCCGGTGTGATTCCGGTAATCTTCGCCGTCTCGCTGGTGATTTTCCCCTCAACCATTGCACAGTTCTGGGTGGATCCATCCGGAACGGGAATCGCCAACTGGATTTACACGCATTTCCAACCCAGCGCACCGTTTGGGATGACGCTCTACGCGTTCTTGATCATCGGGTTCACCTACTTCTACACCTTTGTACAGATTAATCCTGTACAACTGGCGGAGAACATGAAGAAAAATGGCGGTTACATTCCTGGTATCCGACCCGGTAAAAACACTGAGGTGTACATTACCCGTACGTTGAACCGTTTGACACTGGCGGGCGCTCTGTTCCTGATGGTGATTTCCATCATGCCATTCTTCTTCAGCAAGCTGGCGAACCTGCCGCAGTCGATTTACATCGGCGGTACGTCGCTGCTGATCGTGATCGGGGTTGCACTCGATACGATGAAGCAGATCGAAAGCCAGATGATCAAGCGCCACTACCAAGGGTTCATCAAGTAACCGAGGTGTTGAAAAGCTTTCTTCAGCCCGATTGGTGTCTGCGTGATGCCGCGTTGAAGCTTTTTGCACGGGACGGAGGGAATGGACGTGAATATAATTCTGATGGGTTTGCCTGGGGCCGGTAAAGGTACGCAGGCGGAACGAATCGTAAAAGAGTTTGGCATCCCGCACATCTCGACTGGCGACATGTTCCGGGCAGCGGTCAAAAACGAGACGCCGCTCGGACTTGAAGCCAAATCCTACATGGATAAAGGGCTGCTCGTCCCCGATGAGATCGTCATCGGGATCGTGCGGGAGCGCCTGGCAATGGATGATTGTGCAAAGGGATTCCTGCTCGACGGGTTTCCGCGCACAGTGCCGCAGGCGGAGGCATTGACGGCTACTTTGAAGGAGCTGGGCCGCGAGATCGACCATGTGATCAATATCAACGTTCGCCGGGAGTTGCTGATCGAACGTCTGACCGGTCGCTGGATCTGCCCGATTTGCGGAGCGAGCTACCACACGCTGTTCAATCCGCCAAAGGAAGCAGGCGTGTGCGACAAGGATGGCGGCAAGCTGTTCCAACGCGATGACGACAAGCCGGAAGTGGTGGCACAGCGCCTCGATGTCAACATCGCCCAAACACAACCGCTCATCGACTACTACGTTGAGCAAGGCCTCCTGCGAAACATCAATGGTGAACAGGATATCCAGGTCGTATTCGCGGAAATTACGTCTGTGTTGCGAGGGTAAGAGAGCATGATCATCCTGAAGTCGAAAGCAGAGCTTGAGGTTATGCGCGAAGCTGGTCGGATCGTCGCACTCACCCATCAAGAGCTGGCCAAGGCCATCAAGCCTGGCGTGACGACAAAGCAACTGGACGAACTCGCCGAAACCTTTATCCGCAGCATGGGAGCCATTCCATCGTTCAAAGGCTACGGTGGCTTTCCAGGAAGTATCTGTACTTCAGTCAATGAAGAACTCGTACACGGGATCCCAGGAAAACGGACGTTGCAAGAAGGAGACATCATCAGCATCGACATCGGTGCCCAGTTCCAAGGGTATCATGGAGACTCCGCTTGGACGTATCCGGTCGGCAACATTTCGGAAGAAGATCAGCGTTTGCTGCGAGTGACGGAAGAGTCGCTGTACAAAGGGCTGGAGAAAGCCATGCCTGGTGCGCGGCTGTCTGACATTTCCCACGCGATACAGATCCACGCAGAGGCTGCCGGCTTCACGCTCGTTCGCGAGTATGTGGGGCATGGGATCGGGCAAAACTTGCACGAAGACCCTCAGGTTCCCAACTACGGTCCGCCTGGACGCGGTCCACGGTTGAAACCGGGAATGGTGTTGGCAGTCGAACCAATGGTCAACGCCGGCGAACGTTATGTCCGCACTTTGGAGGACAATTGGACGGTTGTGACAGTGGATCGAAAGAATTGTGCTCATTTTGAACACACCATCGCGATAACGGAAGAAGGCTATGAGATTTTAACGCGGGCGTAGCCGATGCCCAGCTTCGCTTCGGAATTGTCGTCCAACGTGTCGACGTTAAGTTCGTTGTGTGAGCCAAACGCAAAAACTCATGGTCTGACTGAAGACAGAGGAAAGGAGAGCTTGCCATGGCAAAAGACGATGTGATTGAAGTGGAAGGTACGGTAATCGAGCCTTTGCCGAATGCGATGTTTCGGGTAGAATTAGAGAATGGGCACAAGGTGCTCGCTCACGTCTCCGGAAAGATTCGCATGCACTTTATCCGCATTCTGCCTGGGGATAAGGTAACGGTTGAACTGTCGCCGTACGACTTGACACGCGGACGCATTACGTACCGCTACAAATAAGCGAAACCCCTAGAAGAGGGAGGCAAGAACCATGAAAGTGAGACCTTCGGTTAAACCGATTTGCGAAAAGTGCAAGGTTATCCGTCGGAAAGGCAACGTAATGGTTATTTGTGAAAATCCTAAGCATAAGCAAAAACAAGGGTAATCAAGGAGGTGCTTTTAACACATGGCACGTATTGCAGGCGTTGACTTGCCTCGCGAAAAGCGCGTGGAAATCGCTCTTACCTATATCTTTGGTATTGGCCGTCCCACGTCCCAAAAAATTCTGGCCGCTACTGGCGTAAATCCGGATACTCGCGTTCGTGACCTGACCGAAGAAGAAGTCAGCAAACTGCGCGATTACATCGACAAGAACCTGAAAGTGGAAGGCGACCTTCGCCGTGAGGTCTCCCTGCACATCAAGCGTCTGATGGAAATCGGTTGCTACCGCGGCATCCGTCACCGCCGTGGCCTGCCGGTTCGCGGTCAACGCACGAAAACCAACGCTCGTACGCGCAAAGGCCCGCGCCGTACTGTAGCGAACAAGAAGAAGTAAAGGAGGGTAATTGGACATGGCGAAAAGAAAACAAGCGACTGCTACTCGTACCCGTCGTCGTGATCGCAAAAACGTGGAAGTCGGCGTAGCACACATCCGCTCCACGTTTAACAACACGATCGTAACCATCACTGATCCGCACGGCAACGCAATTTCCTGGTCCAGTGCTGGTGCCCTCGGCTTCAAGGGCTCCCGCAAGAGCACGCCGTTCGCTGCGCAAATGGCTGCTGAAGCCGCTGCGCGCGCAGCAATGGAGCACGGCATGCGTTCTTGCGAAGTGCTGGTAAAAGGACCGGGCGCAGGCCGTGAAGCTGCGATCCGTTCCCTGCAAGCAGCAGGTCTGGAAGTAAACATGATCAAAGACGTGACACCGATTCCGCACAACGGTTGCCGTCCGCCAAAACGTCGCCGCGTGTAACGGGTTTATATCGTTCAGAACATGTCCATACTAGAATGGTAAATTCTGATTCAATGGCTTGTCATGCACGCAAACGGTAAACCGCCGGGGAAATTCCTGAGTGGGCTGGATCAGCCCACCCAAGAATTTCGACGTTTTGAAGGAGGGTTTGTTTAATGATAGAAATAGAAAAACCGAAAATCGAGGTTGTGGAAGTAAGCGACGACAACTCGTACGGGAAGTTCGTTGTTGAACCTCTGGAGCGCGGATACGGTACCACTCTTGGCAACTCGCTGAGACGGATTCTCCTCTCGTCTTTGCCAGGCGCGGCAGTGCGCACCGTTCAAATTGACGGGGTCCTTCACGAGTTCTCTACGGTTGAAGGCGTTGTGGAAGATGTGACGGAAATTATCCTGAACATCAAGGGCCTGGCACTGAAGATTCATTCCGATGAAGAAAAAGTCATCGAGATTGACGCAGAGGGCGAAGGCGTCGTCAAAGCGGGAGATATCCGCGCCGACAGCGATGTGGAGATCTTGAACCCTGATCTTCACATTGCAACGTTAGCAAATGGCGGTCGTCTGCATATTCGTATGACAGCTGGACGTGGACGTGGATATGTTCAAGCAGATGGTAACAAATCGGAAGACCAACCGATCGGTGTGATTCCGATTGATTCGATTTATACGCCGATCAAGCGTGTCAACTATCAAGTGGAAAATACCCGCGTCGGGCAAATGACCAACTATGACAAGTTGACGCTTGAAGTATGGACAAACGGCAGCATCAGTCCGGAAGAAGCCGTTAGTCTCGGCGCCAAAATCATGACGGAGCATCTCAACCTGTTTGTCGGCTTGACCGATGAGGCGAAAGATGCGGAAATCATGGTGGAAAAGGAAGAGGACAAGAAGGAGAAAGTGCTCGAGATGACCATCGAAGAGCTCGACCTCTCTGTCCGTTCCTACAACTGCTTGAAGCGTGCCGGTATCAATACCGTGCAAGAGCTGACGCAGAAGACCGAAGAGGACATGATGAAAGTGCGCAACCTGGGCCGCAAATCCCTGGAAGAAGTGCAGGAAAAGTTGGCTGAGTTGGGCTTGTCCCTGCGCAGCGACGACTAGGGCAGGCTGAATGCGCCTGAACTCCGTCCTCACGGGTATTCCCTCTGGAGAGGGGATTTCAGATCTGGCTCGCGAAAGCCACAGCTGAGCGATGTCAGTGTGAAAAAGGAGGTAAGAACATGGCATACCGTAAATTGGGTCGTCGTAGCGCGGCGCGCAAAGCGCTGTTCCGCGACTTGGTAACCGACCTGATCATTAACGAGCGCATTGAAACTACTGAGATGAAGGCGAAAGAACTGCGCTCCATCGCTGAGCAAATGATTACGCTGGCCAAGCGCGGTGACCTGCATGCTCGCCGTCAAGTCGCTGCTTTCGTTCGCAAGGAAGTAGCGAATGAAGAAGGCCGCGATGCGGTTCAAAAGCTGTTCGATGAGATCGCGCCTCGTTACAAAGAGCGCAACGGCGGTTACACCCGTATTCTGAAGACAGGTCCTCGCCGCGGCGACGCAGCACCGATGGCGTACATCGAATTCGTGTAATAACACAGATTGATTGTGAAAAAGGGTGGGGACAGACTCTGGTCTTAGGCTGGACTCTGATTCATGCCCTTTTTTCTTTTCTTGTTCAATTCCCTGTCCAAGGCTGGGAGGATGTGAGCGCCTCATGAAGGAGGAACAACTGCTGGCTTTCCAGGGCGTCTCTTTTGCCTACGAGAGCGAGGTAGGAGCTGCCGTACCGGTGCTGAACGGGATCGACGTGGAGATTGCCAAAGGCACTTTTGTCTCCGTCCTCGGTCCCAACGGCTCGGGCAAGTCGACGCTGGCCAAGCTGTCAAACGGTCTCCTGCTTCCAAACGAGGGAGCTGTGATCGTCAGCGGCATGGACACCAGGGACGGCGAGTTGCTCTGGGAAGTGCGCCGCCACGTCGGCATGGTGTTTCAAAATCCGGACAATCAGATTGTGGGAGCCACTGTGGAGGATGATGTGGCATTTGGCCTGGAAAACATGGGCGTGCAGCCGGACGAGATGCGCCGCCGTGTGGACGAGGCGCTGGCGGCCGTCGGGATGGAGCGCCACCTGCACGACCAACCCCACCACCTGTCAGGCGGTCAGAAGCAGCGGGTGGCGATTGCCGGCATCATGGCGATGCGCCCATCCGTGATTATTCTGGACGAGGCGACAGCGATGCTGGACCCCCAAGGACGGCGTGATGTGCTGGCCTTGGCCCGCAGGCTCAACCGGGAAGAGGGAATTACGGTGGTAAATATCACCCATTTTCCCGAGGAAGCCGTCTTTTCCGACCGGGTCATCGTCATGAGCGGCGGGCGGATCGAGTTGGACGGTTCCCCTTCCGAGGTGTTTGCCCAGCCGGAGCGTCTGCAGGAGTTGGGCTTGGACGTGCCGTTTGCCGTCCGGCTTCGCCGTGCGCTGGCGGACGAGGGGGTACAGCTTCCGTTTGTACTGCACCAAGAGGAGCTGGTGGAGCACCTATGCAGATTACTTTTGACCAGGTAAGCCACATCTACGCAAGAGGAACGCCGTTTGAACGGCTGGCGCTGCGCGACGTCTCGCTGACGATTCCATCGGGCTCGTTTGTGGGCATTATCGGCCAGACGGGGTCGGGCAAGTCCACACTGATCCAGCACCTCAACGGTCTGCTGCAGCCGACGTCGGGGACGATTACCCTGGGGGACGTCAAGGTGACCCCGCGGGAAAAAATGCCCCATGCCCGCCGGCGCGACATCGGTCTCGTCTTTCAGTACCCGGAGTACCAGTTGTTTGAAGAAACAGTGGCCAAGGATGTGGCGTTTGGGCCGCTCAACTTTGACATGCCGCCGGAGTTGGTGGAGATTCGGGTCCGGGAGGCGCTCGAAATCGTGGGACTCGACTATGATTGGGTCAAGGACCGCTCCCCGTTTCAGCTGAGCGGCGGGCAGATGCGGCGTGTGGCGATTGCCGGCGTATTGGCGATGCAGCCCAAGGTGCTGGTATTGGACGAACCCACGGCAGGGCTTGATCCCGCCGGGCGCAAGGCGATTTTGGAAGGCATATACCGGATTCATCGCGAACAGCGGCTCACCACCGTGCTGGTCACGCACAGCATGGAGGAAGCGGCCCGCTACGCCGACCGGCTGATTGTCATGGCAGAGGGACAGGCCGTGCTGGAAGGCAGCCCGGATGAGGTGTTCGCGCACGCCGATCGGTTGCGGGAACTGGCGCTGGACGTGCCGGAGACAGTGGCGCTGGTCACGCAATTGAACCAACGGCTGCCGGAAGCGGAACGGCTGCCTTCGTCCCTCTATCGGGAGGAAGCGCTGATCGAACAACTGTTGGCCCGGCTGTCCGTGACAAAGGAGCGATAGGCCATGCTGCAGCATATTGCGATCGGCCAGTACGTGCCGGGACAATCGTTTCTCCACCGTACCGACCCCCGCAGCAAACTGCTGTTCGTGATCCTGTTCGCCGCGCTGGTTTTTTGGGCCAACAATGCGGCCACCTATGCCGTCCTGGTGGGGATTGCGCTGGCTGGCATCCTGTTGTCCCGCCTGTCGCTGACGTATATAGTAAAAAGCCTGCGCCCTGTCTGGCTGCTGATCCTCTTTACCGTGGTCCTGCACCTCTTGATTACCAAGGGAGGAGAGGTCTACTTTAGCTGGGGATGGCTGAGCGTCGAGGAAATGGGCGTCAGGCAGGCGGTGTTCATCTCGCTTCGCTTGACGCTGCTCGTGCTGATCAGCTCCCTGTTGACGCTGACGACGTCTCCGATAGACCTGACGGAAGGGTTGGAGCGGCTGCTCGGTCCCGCCGGCCGGATCGGCGTTCCTGTGCACGAGATCGCCCTGATGATGTCGATCGCGCTTCGCTTTATCCCCACGCTGATGGAGGAGACGGACAAGATCATCAAGGCGCAGACGGCTCGGGGAGCCAATTTGACCGAGGGCAGTCTCGTTCGCCGCGCCCGCAGCCTGATGCCGATCGTCATTCCGCTGTTTATCAGCGCATTCCGCCGGGCGGAAGAACTGGCTTTGGCGATGGAGGCGCGCGGTTATCGCGGAGGCGCGGGGCGCACGCGTCTGCGCAGGTTGAAGTGGAACTGGCGGGACGGCTGCATGGCTGCGGCGGCGTGCGCACTTACGTTTGTGATAGGATGGTGGCGCACATGAGGCGTTTGAAGTGCGTCGTGGCCTACGACGGCACGGATTACAGCGGGTTTCAGGTACAGCCCGATCAGATTACGGTGCAGGGCGAGATCGAAGCTGCGCTGCGGCGGATCACTGGAGAGGAGATCCAGATTGTCGGTTCAGGCCGGACTGATGCCGGCGTCCACGCCCGCGGCCAGGTGTTCCACTTCGATACCGCCAGCGGCATTCCGCTCGAGAAGTGGGCGTTTGTGCTGAACAATCAGCTTCCCGATTCCATCGTCATCCGCTCGGTTGAAGAGGCGGCTCCGACGTTTCACGCTCGTTTTGATGTCAAGGTCAAGGAATACCGTTACTGCATCGACAACGGACCGACCCCCGACGTCTTCCGCCATCGCTATGCCGACCATATCCGCCACTCGCTTGATCTGGAGGCGATGCGGCGCGCTGCGGCTCACCTGGTTGGCGAGCACGACTTCACGTCGTTTTGTTCGGCCAAAACCTTTGTCGAGGACAAGGTGCGGACCGTGTATGACCTGCGCGTGGAGCAGACAGGCAGCGAGATTTGGGTCGTCTGCCGGGGCAACGGGTTTTTGTACAATATGGTGAGGATCATCGTCGGGACTCTGGTGGAAGTGGGCCAGGGCAAGCGCCACCCGGATGAGATCAAGGACATTCTGCAGGCGCGGGACCGGGAACAGGCCGGAAAAACGGCGCCCGCAAAAGGGCTGACGATGTGGGAGGTTACCTATTGACGCTGGGCGGCCGGTTCAAGGTGGGGCAGGCGATTTTCCAGCCGTTGGGGAGGAACTCCGCACTTGACTCTGCCTTTCTTATGTAGTACGATATCTCTTGGTATTTTCATACCCCGCTAGCCCCACTCTAGCCCCGGGATTGAAAAACAAGAACGTGATTAAAATGAAACACCTGGAGATGTTGCTCACCCGTTACAAGCAGCATTCTCCGCTTCACGATTTCCATGATTCCAGATGGAACGGTAACAATTTAGGAGGGACAAACATGCGTACCACATATATGGCGAAACCGCTCGAAGTCGAGCGCAAATGGTACATCGTTGACGCAGAAGGTCAAACGCTCGGGCGTCTGGCTAGCGAAGTCGCTTCCATTCTGCGCGGCAAATACAAACCGGAATTCACTCCGCACGTTGACACTGGCGATTTCGTAATCGTGATCAACGCGGACAAAGTAAAACTGACCGGGAAAAAACTGCAGAACAAAATCTACTACTCCCACTCCCTCTACCCGGGTGGTCTGAAAAAGACGACAGCGGGCGACATGCTGAAAAAGAAACCTGTGAAAATGTTTGAACTGGCTGTAAAAGGCATGCTGCCGAAAAACAGCCTGGGACGTCAAATCTTCACCAAGCTGAAAGTGTACGCTGGTCCGGAACATCCGCACGCAGCACAAAAACCGGAAGTTTGGCAAATCCGCGGATAAGGTAAAGGGAGGAAAGACTCGTGGCACAAGTACAATACTACGGTACAGGTCGTCGTAAGCACTCCGTAGCACGCGTTCGCCTGGTTCCTGGCGAAGGTCGCATTGTGATCAACAAGCGTGACATGGATAACTACTTTGGGTTGGAAACCCTGAAACTGATCGTGAAACAACCGCTCGTACTGACCGAAACACTGGGTCGTTACGACGTATTGGTCAACGTAAAAGGTGGCGGCACCACCGGTCAAGCTGGTGCCATCCGTCACGGTGTAGCTCGTGCGCTGCTGAAAGCTGATCCGGAACTGCGCGGCGTCCTGAAACGCGCCGGCTTCCTGACTCGCGATCCGCGCATGAAAGAGCGTAAAAAATACGGTCTCAAAGCAGCTCGCCGCGCTCCGCAATTCTCCAAGCGCTAAGCTCAGCTGTTTCAAGGATTATTGCCCTTGGCCAGTATTGGTCAGGGGCTTTCCTATTTTTCCGCATCCTGTGTGGTTGGGCAGACAGATTGTATCTCCCGCGAGCCGTCATAATCGCCCGATTTTGTCCATATGTATGGAAAAGAGAATGGGACAAAGGGGACGGTGCAAGGTGGCTCGAAAAGTAGTCGGCTGGGTGCTTGCCTTTTTTTTGCTGCTGGTGTTGTTCACCTACGAAGCGCCGGATCGCTCTTCCTGGACGGCTTGGTCGCTGCCGCTGGCCGGTACGGTGATCGCCATTGATCCGGGACACGGCGGACCGGACGGCGGGGCCGTTTCTGCGGATGGGGCGGTCGTGGAAAAAGACGTGACCCTGGCCATCAGTTTGTATTTGCGCGATTTCCTGCAGCAGGCGGGTGCTTACGTAATCATGACCCGGGAGGAAGACAAGGACCTCGCTTCTCCGGAGGTGCAGAAGCTGCGGCAGCGCAAGTCGGAAGACATACGCAACCGGGTCAAACTGGTCAATGACAGCACGCCCGATTTTCTCGTCAGCATTCACGTCAATGCCATTCCCTCGCCGCGCTGGTCCGGCGCGCAGACCTTTTACTATCCGGCTTACAAAAAGAGTGCGGAGATGTCTTACCTGATCCAGGACGAAATTAAACGGGTGCTTAACAACACCGATCGCCATCCGATCAAAACGGATGACGTCTTCCTGATCCGTGAAGTGAACTGCCCGGCAGTGCTGGTGGAGGTGGGCTTTGTCAGCAACCCGGAAGAAGCGAAACGGCTTCGTTCCGTCGCGTATCAGAAAGCGCTGGCCAACGCCATTTACCAGGGCATACTGCGCCATTACTCGGGCGAGAAGGTGCCAAACCTGCCGTAAGCGCGCCCGCAAACGTGTCCAGCCCTGTTGGATATGCTATAATGGACGCGCGTACGACTGTAGACAATTGGCTAAAGACGCGTTTGACAAATATTGATGCCTGAGGTGGACGATATGTTGACCAAAGAACAAGTGCTGGAAGCGCTGCGTGATGTGAAAGACCCGGAACTTAACCGCAGCCTGGTGGAATTAAACATGATTCGCGACATCCGCATCGACGGAGATACGGTCAGCCTGACTGTCGTGCTGACGATTACCGGCTGTCCGCTGAAAGCGAAGATCGAGCAGGACGTCATTGATGCGCTCAAGCAATTGGGGGCCAAGGAGGTGCGCCTCCAGTTCGGAGCAATGACAGACGAGGAGCGGGCCGCTCTGAGCGCCCAATTGCGCGGGGGACAGACACCGCCGTCTGCTCCTGCTGGACAAGCGCCGCTGTTAAACCCGATTCTGGCCAAAGACTCCCACACCACTTTTATCGCCATCACCTCCGGAAAAGGCGGCGTCGGCAAGTCCACCGTCACCGTCAATCTGGCCGTCTCGCTGGCCCGCTTGGGTAAACGCGTCGGCATTATCGATGCGGACATCTACGGGTTTAGCGTACCGGACATGATGAACATCGAACAGCGCCCGACGGTGATCGGGGAGACGATTTTGCCGGTGGAGAAACTTGGCGTGAAAGTGATGTCCATGGGCTTTTTCGTGGAGGACAACTCGCCGGTGATCTGGCGCGGTCCGATGCTGGGCAAGATGCTGCGCAACTTCTTCACGGAAGTGCACTGGGGCGATGACCTCGACTACATGCTGCTCGACCTGCCGCCGGGAACGGGGGATATGGCCCTTGATGTGCACACGATGATTCCGCAAAGCAAGGAAATCATCGTGACGACGCCGCACCCGACAGCCTCGTTTGTCGCCGCTCGGGCGGGGGCGATGGCCAAGCGGACCGGACACGAGATTCTCGGGGTCGTGGAAAACATGGCCTGGTACGAAGCCAAGGATGGCTCCAAGGAGTACGTGTTTGGCAAAGGGGGCGGGGCGAAACTGGCGGAGGTGCTCAGCACCGAACTGCTGGCCCAGATTCCGCTCGGTCAACCGGACAACCATCCGGCCGAGCCGGACTATACGCCGTCCGTCTACCGGGCTGATTCGCCAATCGGCAAGCTGTATCTGGATATGGCCAAGCGCGTCGCCGAAAAGTGCGAAGCCGGCGGACAATAAGGGAAAACATAAAGGTGGGCTCTTGATCCGAGCTCACCTTTTTCCTTAGGATTGGCCTTCTCCGCTGTCTTCGCCGCCACTTTTGCTCTTGCCTTTTTTCATGGTTTTGGGTTTCATCATGTCTTCCGCGGCCTTGGTCATCAACGTCATCATTTCGGCCTGGAACAGCGGGCTTTGCAGCGCTTCCTTCATGATCTGCATGGTTTGTTTCCGGTAGGCGGAGCTTTTCATCAGGTCCATCAAGTTCTTTTCAAACTCTGGGTCCCGCATGATGCTGAGCATCAGTTTCTGATACTCGGGATCCTTCATCAGGTCTTTTAACAGCGCCTTGTGCTCGTTCTTCATCGATTTGGCCAGTGTGCTGGTAAATTTCGGGTCCTTGAACGCTTCTTTGATCTGCGGATTGTCCGGCTTGGAAATGCTCTGAATCAGGGCGGTACGCACCGTGGATTCGTCCATGATGATGTTTTGCTTAACCGATTCGTCCTTCAACATGTTGATTACGGATTGTTTCGCTTCGTCCGTCTTCAAAATGTCCAGGACCATGTCCTTCATGCTTCTATAATCAGGCTGTGCCGTGTTCTGAGCCTGTCCGCCGACGCCGCAGCTTGTCATGACCAGGCTGACCGCCAGCAACAACCAAAACGGTACGGTTCGTTTCCTCATGGGCGGTGACCTCCTTTACCCGGTTACCTTTAACGTGCACCGATTGTTTTGTTCTTACGCTAGTATTTTCTTGCATGGGTTGGTACAATCATTATCGATGTGGATAGGAGGGACGTACGGTGAGTCTGCGCAAGTATGGCTGGCTGTTTGTAACCACCCTGCTGCTTGGCGGGTTGGGCGGAATTCTGGTTGGCTTGATTTTCGCATCGGATAAATTGCTGGAAGGCGGCATGGCCAATTTTTTCATGGGTTCGTTCATGCAAATGCTGTACGGCATGACCATCAGTATTGTGGCGCAAATGGGCTTTTTTGCCTACATGATGATTAATTACCTCGCCCGGGGGTTGTTCAAGACTGCCTCGTTGTGGAAGAGCATCCAGGTATTTTTGGTATTGTTTGCATTTTTTGATATGGTATACCTGCGTTACACGCTGTTGGGCGAAGACGGCTCTGTCTGGCCGTTTTTCGTGGAGCCGTTCCTGCTGTTGCTGGTCGCTGTTGTCACCGCATACGGAAAAGCGCGCCTGACCAACCAGACTGCATGGGTACCTACGCTGTTTTTTATGTTCGTCTTTTCAGCCATCGAATGGATTCCTGCGTTGAAGCAATTCAACGTGCATGCCACGTTGTCAATGCTGGTGCCGCTCTTGTTCTGCAACATCTGGCAAGTCATGCATTTGCATCGTCTGGTAAAACGGGAAAGCTGACCGCTGTCTGCGGTCAGCTTTTTTCCTTACTTGACTTCCTTGCTTTGCACCTTGGAACCGGCAATCAACTCTGAGACGGTGACGAACTCGTAACCGTCAGCCCGCAGCTTGTCAATAATCTGTGGCAGGGCAAGGTGTGTCTGCTTGCAGGAATCGCTGGCATGGAGCAGGACGATGTCACCCGGGTGGGCTTTGGACAGAACGTTGTTTACAATCGTGTCGACGCCGGGATTGGTCCAGTCCTTGGAGTCGGTGTCCCACTGGATGACCGTGTAGCCCATCTCATGGGCAATACGCAGCACGCGCTTGTCAAAGTCCCCGTTCGGCAAGCGAATCAGCCTGGGCTTTTTCCCTGTCAGTTCGGTCAAGATTGTGTGGGCTCTGCCGATCTGGGAGCGAATTTCCTCGTCTGTGTATTTGCTGTAAAAGTCGTGTTTATGTCCGTGCGACCCGATTTCAAATCCGTCGTCAACGATCCGCTTGACGATCTCCGGATGACGTTGGCTCCATGCGGAAGACAGGAAAAAGGTCGCTTTGTTTACCTTTTTTTCCTTCAGGATGTCCAAAATGGGGACGGCTCTCGTTTCTCCCCAGCTGATGTCGAAGGTCAGGGCGATTTTTTTCTCTTTGGTATCTACCTTGTAAATGGCTTGGGGGACTTTGCTGCTGTCCGAGATGACGGTGATGGAATCCCGTTCGGCATAGGCGATGCCAGCGGCCATCAGAAGAGCAGTGAAGATGATCAGCACCTGTTTCAAGCGTTTCGTGCTCAAGACGAACATGTATTTCATGACGGCACCTCCTTTGTCCCCTTACAGTTTATGCCGGATTGAAGAGGATATTCTATGTACGCACGGGTATAGTTGCGGTACACTGCATATAGTGTACTAACCAGGCTGTAAAGGAGCGTACTCACATGAACACTCGATTGCGACGCCTGTGGACGGACAACAAATGGTACTTTGTGACTGCCTGCCTGCTGTTTTTGGGCGGAGCCATGGTCGGCTATCTGCAATCCCCAGCCGTGCAGGAGATGGTCAACCGCATGGTGGACGAAATGAGGGAGTTGGTCCAGCGCAGCAAGGAAAGCGGCCTGGGGGTAATGGGTTTGTTCTGGACGATCTTTGTCAACAACGTCACCAGTTCGTTGATCATGATGGCGTTGGGGCTGTTTTTTGCCATTATTCCCGTGATCGGGATGGTGGCCAACGGCGTGATGTTCGGCTATATCCTGGCGAAGACCGGTGCTCTGGGAATAAACCCGTGGCTAGTCCTCGCGGCCGGCATTTTGCCGCATGGCATCATTGAGCTGCCGACGGTCCTGTTCGCCGCCGGTGTGGGCATGCGGTTGGGCGTGCTCAGTTTGCGTTCCATTGGCGGACTGTTTTGGCCAAACAGTTGGGAGCGGGTAAAAAAAGACTGGTACGACGTGTTGAAACAATTTCCCGTTGTCGTGCTGACCGTGATTGCCCTGCTGTTTGTGGCGGCAGTGGTGGAGAGTGTGGTGACCCCGTTGATTCTCGACGCGACCCTTGGAGAGCAGCTTCGACAGTTAAAATGGACGCAATAGCGATGGCAAATGCCCTCTGATCAGCGGATCAGAGGGCATTTGTTGTGGGACCGGGGCAATCACGGCATCTGATGAACCGGGTACCCAACATGGCAAACTGACGTTTACCGACATGACATGTACGTGATGAGACGGGGTGCGTTCCATCTTGTTGATCGTGAATATGCCTGAAAGCGGTTGGAAATGATAAAGGGTGACTCGATGAGGCGGAGGTCGATATGGTTGCTCGGTTTTTTGTTTAGTGCAAAAGAAGTGCAAGAACTGGAGTATCTGCTGAGGCGTGAACTGGAAGAGATGTTGTTGGACTTTGGTGACAAGCGGATTGATTATCTGGTCAAGCGGGCCATGGAGGAAAGGTATTCGATTATCTTTCGCATGTACGCCCGCATCGCCCCGCCCAACGAGCTCTCCAAGTACGTCAGACGCAGAAGTTCACAACAGGAATATTTTACCTGATAATTTTTTTGAAAAAACCTATTGACTCGATAGGGGTACACATGATAGATTAGTTCTTGTCCTCGAGAGAACAACTCAATGATGATGAGGGTTCGAGGCGAAAACAGCAATCATGTTCCTTGAAAACTGAACAGCGAACGCGTTGAACGAGCCTAGCAATTCTTTTTTTTGAAAGCTAACGATTCAACTCAACTTTATTGGAGAGTTTGATCCTGGCTCAGGACGAACGCTGGCGGCGTGCCTAATACATGCAAGTCGAGCGGACCTGTATGGAGCTTGCTCCAGACAGGTTAGCGGCGGA
>Ga0310832_100257_pt1 | contig 58146 bp, 47 predicted proteins | sample WT_ome_7_FD_201303 | JGI IMG/M metagenome (GOLD analysis project Ga0310832, IMG submission 201303) | Sorghum-adapted microbial communities enriched on wild type (WT) sorghum from Joint BioEnergy Institute, Emeryville, California, United... ...
CGTAATATCTTTGAAGTCCATAGCACACCTCTACGAATAAATGTTCTTATTAACAGTATAGAACATTCGTTCGTATAATGCAATTTTTCAACAATGAACCAAAACACAGCTAATCTTTTTAAAAAGGGAAAGACCCCTCTCGGAGTCGGTGCTTTCGGCCATCGTCAGTGAAGCCGGCGTAGAATCGTCGCGGATGTCACCGTTTAGGCACAGCCGCGCGGTAGCGCTCGAACGTTTCGAGCACCTTGGCCACGTAGTCCTGCGTCTCCTCGGGCAGAAGCGACCGCTTCTCGTCGAACGCTTCGTCCGTCAGGATGCCGAGCCGCTCGATACGGCCCGGGCCGGCATTGTACGCCGCGAGCGCGGCTTTCACGTTGCCGTCGTACTTTCCGAGCAGCCAGGCGAGATACCGCGTGCCGCCCGCCACGTTCTGCGCGGGATCGAACGGATCGTCGACGCCGAGCGACCGAGCCGTCGCGTCCATGAGCTGCATGAGCCCCTTCGCGCCCGCGCGCGACACGGCGTAAGGGTTGAACGCCGATTCCGTCCGGACGACCGCCTTCACGAAAGCGGGATCGAGGCCGTACCGTTCGGCGGACTGCCGGATCAGCGCGTCGTAGAGCGTCTCGGCTCCCTCGACGGAGCCGGCGGAGGATGCGCTCTCAAGCCCGATGAGCAGCGGCAGCAGATTGCTCGAATAGAGCGCCCCGGCTCGGAGGGCGTCGGCATAAGGCGGCAATGGGTAACCGTACAGACTTTCGCCGAATCCGTAGCCGGCGGCGGACGTCGCCGCGGTTCCGCCGGTCAGCAGTCCGCCGAGCAGCGTTTCGAACAGCGCGCCGTATCCGGCGTCCGTTCTTCCGGACGAATCGGTGTAGGATGTGAGTTGCAGCCGCAGAAGCGCGCTGATCGTTCGCGGGTCGATGCCGGTGCTCACGACGTCCCCTCCTTCCACGAGCCTGCACGGCGTTGTCTCATGTTACCATTGTACACGTTTTGGCGCGACGTTGCCAGAGTCTGTTGACCGCCCGGCGCGTGGCGCATGCGGCGGATATCCGACGCGATGCGCAGCAAAACCGGCGGAAGCGCCGGGCTCCCGCCGGATGCGCCGCGTCATGTCAAAGCGGCATAGATCGGGATGAGGACAAGTTGCGACAGCGCCGCCGTGAGGCCGATGATGGCGGACCAGACGCCCAGTCCGCGCGCCCTTTCGCGGAAGCTATACCAGCCGAGAACCGCGGCGGTCAGCCCGAGCGGCAGCGGCCATACGAACAGCGAGGCGATCGCGATCGCGAGCGCGAACAGCCCGGTCGCGCGGCCAGCGTCGGTTGCCGCGCCCTGATCGGACCGATCCGCCTGCCGCCGCCCGCGCGGCTTCCGCGGCTTCGCGTCCGGCGAGGCAAGCTCCGCGGCCAATTCCGCGTCGGATCGCCGAGCCTTCGCCGCCCGCCGGCCGACCGCGCCATCGCCGTTCGCCGCGGCCAGTTCCGGGTTCAGCCCGGGAAAACCTTCGCCCCGCTTCCGCTTCCCCGCGCCGTTCCCGCCACTTTCAGAATGGCCGCCCATCCGGATCAGCCTTCCTTCGGACGGAACGTTTGGCAGCATGTGACGGAGGAATCGTCGGCCGTTTCCCGACGGTGCGTGTCGAAGCTCTCCGCGAATTCCGAATCAAAGTCGGTCCGGGCGTTGCGGTCGATATCGACCATGATCTTCTCGGCCGCGCAGCGGTTGCCCTTCGCCCAATAGGTGCAGTTGCTCACGCTGCAGATGACGCCTTCAGGCATGCGATCACCCCCGCTATCAAGTTGCCCTTCGCGGGTGCGCCGTATGCCTGCCTTATTTTTGCCCCTGCATCCTTCGCTTGATCAGATATTCGCTCTCGTAGTAGGACAGTTCCTCGCGCAAATCCTCGAAGATCTTGTTGATTCCCAGCACGATGTCCCGCGCCGGACGGACCGGCTTGACGCGGAACCGGATGGCGTCCTGGCCGGTGTACGCATAGCGCCCGTCTTCCGAGTAGCCTTCATTCTTCGGATAGAAATAGGCGTTCACGCAATGATGGTACGTCTCGTACAGCGCCTTTTCGGCAAGATCGACGTCAAAATTGGCCCGCCGGAGCACCACGCCCAGCTTCTCATAGACGACTTCCGAGAAAACGAGCAAATGCCTCAGGTCAGAGAGCAGCCCCTTGTAGAAGGCGACGATCTCCGGCGCGCCGTCTTCCCCGGCCAGGTCGCGCAGCGAATGCCCGTTCAGGAAAGGCTCAAGCTGGTCGATGGCTTCCTTCAGTTTGGCCCGCGCCGATTCGGTCAATGGTCTGATGTTGTCGGACGTCATCTGCTAACTCCTTTCGCTTCCCCATACTGGCTATTCCACATGTTAACACAAATTTGTCCACCGCGGTACTCCGGACGGAAAAGCTTCGCGGCCCGCGGTTGAATATTTTCGCGCCGCGGACCTTAACCTATAACCGATTTCGATTACGAACGCGGGAGGGGGCGGCGACATGTCCAGAAGGCCGAAATGGCGGCCGATATGGCTGCGATGGGCGGCGGCGGGAGCGGCCGCGGCCGCGCTGATCGCTTTCCTGCCCTGGCAGATCGGCTTGCGGGAAGGAGACGAAAACGGCGCAAACAACCCGCCTTCCGGGATCGATGCCGCGCAGGAGAAGCGGCTCAAGACGGCGGCCGTCCGGCGGGACGCGGAGGCGACCGCGCGATTGTGCACGCTGGAATGCTTCAAAGCATTCCGCGCGCTTCGCGCGGATGCGGACGAAGCGAAGCTGCGCCATCTGCTGGACCGGCATCCGCACATGGCCTATGTGCGGCTTACGGCCGGCGGGGGAAAGACGGCGGAAGCCGGCGTGATGCCGGAAGGCGGCGGCGACGCGTGGAGCGCGCAGCTTGCGAAAGCCGAGCGGGAAGCGCAGGCGGGCCGCGCGTATGTGTCCGATCCCATCCGCCGGGACGGCCACCGCTACATCGTCCTGGGCGTGCCCGCGGCGGGCGGCGCCGGAACGGTGAGCGGCATCATCCGGCAGGACATCGTCGACGAGGTGGAGCGGCGCCAGCGGCAATTCTTAAGGCTCGTGCCGTACCCGGCGGAAGGGCGGTACAAGACGGAATCGGCGAAGCCGAACTCGACGGAGGACATCACGGTCCGCACCGGCGAGGACAACGGCTCGGCGAGCCATTACCATATCAATGAAGCGGTCGTCCGCTTCCCCAGCGAACCGGCGGACGCCGTGATTCAGACGATCATGAAGGATATCGACGGCGCTTCGGTGCGGAAATTGGGATACGCTTATGTCTTCACCTCGCATTCGAAGGAAACGGAAGAGCTGATCGCCTATTTCCGCGAGCGCTGGAATCCGGTGTATGTCGAGCCGCACTACCTCTATCTGGCGAACGGGTCCGAGGGACGCGCCCCGAAAGCGGAAGGCGCGGAATCCGGGAACCGTCGGGGGGTGAAAGCGCAGGCCAAGAACGCCGGGGATTTTGGCACGGCCGGGACGCCGGACCGCGAGAGGTCGAAAACGCGGGCGGAGGACGGCGCGGCGGATACCGCCGGCGGTCCGATCGTGCCGAATGACCTGCTGTACGAAGCGTACCAATGGAACTTGCCGGCGATCGAGACGGAGCGCGGCTGGGCGCTCTCGCGCGGCAGCGACGACGTCGTCATCGCGGTGCTGGATACGGGCGTCCAGCTCGACCATCCGGACCTTCAGGGGCGGATCACGGAAGGGATCAACCTGGTCGGCGAAGGCGACCCGGATGACGACGTGGGGCACGGCACGCACGTCGCCGGCATCATCGCCGCCACGGTCAACAACGGGGAAGGCGTCGCCGGCCTGTCGTGGCGGGGCCGCATCATGCCCGTGAAAGTGCTCGACAGCTCCGGCTCCGGCACGACGTATTCGGTCGCGGAAGGCATCATCTGGGCGACGGACCACGGCGCCGACGTCATCAACATGAGCCTCGGCAACTACGCTTCGGCCGAATTTCTCCATGACGCGATCCGGTATGCGTACGATCGAGGCGTCGTGCTCATTGCGGCCAGCGGCAACGACAACACCGACCAGCCGGGCTACCCGGCCGCGTACCCCGAAGTGTTCGCGGTCGCCGCGACGGACGCCGGGGACAACAAAGCCCCCTACTCGAACTACGGGGACTACATCGATGTCGCCGCTCCAGGCGACGCGATCGCGAGCACCTATCCGGGCAACCAATACGCCGCGCTGTCCGGCACGTCGATGGCGAGCCCGCACGCCGCCGCGCTCGCCGGCCTCATCAAGTCCGTGAGCCCGGACCTGACGAACGAGGAAGTGATGGACATCATGCGGAAGACGGCCGTCGACCTCGGCGACGAGGGGCGCGACATTTACTTCGGCTACGGCCGGATCGACGTGAAGCGCGCCCTCGAAGCGGCCGAACAGACGGCGAATACGCTCGGCGGTTTCCGCCTCAAGTTCGAGCGGCGGATCGAGGCGCTGCGTCAGCGGTTCGGCGTCGGCAGGGCGGCATGAATCTTCCGGAAGAACGAACGAGAGCCTTCGGACCATTCCTCGCCTGAGGACTCCGAAGGCTCTGTCTGTAATCGGGATCTTCCGGCTGCCCGTACTGCCCGTCTGCAGCCGGCATCGTTGTACCGTTGCGGAAAGCCTGCCATAAGCCGGGTTCTGTACTTCCGGTGGTATAGCGGGAACGACCCTCCCACGATGGAAGCGACAATCATCTATCTAGGCTGCGCATTGCTGCGCAGCTCAAGCGACCAACCCGAACGCGCCCCGGGCAAGGGCTGCGGCCTTGGAGGCCGCCGCGTTCTCTCGGTCTTGCTCCGGATGGGGTTTACCAGCCGCGTTGTCACCAACGCCGCTCGTGGTCTCTTACACCACGGTTCCACCCTTGCCTGATCCGGCCATTCGGCCGGCCATCGGCGGTCCGTTTCTGTGGCACTATCCTTCGGCTCGCGCCGACTGGACGTTATCCAGCATCCCGCCCTGCGGAGCCCGGACTTTCCTCCCGCGGCAACAAGGCCGCCGGCGATTGTCTGTCAGACTTTCCGACTCATCAATCAGTATACAACCTGCCGGGAGAAAGCTCAACCGTAAATGTTGTCCTGATTTGTGAAGCTGTTGCGGCGTTTTGCGGTTCTGCGCTGCCTGCAACGGAACGGCGTTCCGTCAGCACGGCCTGTTGTCGCGCATGGATGAGCATTAACGGCACATCGTGCCGTTAATCAAAAATGTTGCCGTGCCCTACCCCGCATTAACGGCACGAAATGCCGTTATCGCGCCTCCCGGCTGCGTCCCGCCAACCCGTCTACAGCACCCGGAACGGCTCGGTCGGCACGGCCGACGGGATTACCTCGGTCAGATAGCCCGCCGCCGCGAGATCCGCCGACAGCCGCTCGGCCGTCTTCGCCTTCATGATCTTCTCCGCGTTGTGCCCCGGATCGATGAGCGCCAGTCCGGCGGCCAGCGCGTCATGCGCCGTGTGGTAGTCGATGTCGCCGGTGACGAACACGTCGGCGCCGGCCCGAAGCGCGTGGCGCATGTAGCGCGCCCCGGAGCCGCCGAGCACGGCGGCGCGCCGGACGATCCGTTCCGGATCGCCGACAACGCGCACGAACGGCATGTCGAACGCCTCCTTCACACGGCGGGCGAACGCCTCCAGCGTCGCCGCATCCTTCAACCGGCCGAAGCGACCGAGACCGCTCACCTTCCCCTCCAGCTTGAGCGGAAACAGATCATATGCCGGCTCCTCGTAAGGGTGCGCCCGAAGCATCGCCTGCAAGACAGGTCCTTTCAGCGACTCGGGCAAAATCGTCTCGATCCGGAGCTCTTTCACCCGTTCGAGCTGGCCTGTCACACCAATATGCGGATTCGTCCCCTCGCCCGGACGGAACGTGCCGGTCCCTTCCACCTCGAAGCTGCAGCAATCGTACCGCCCGATATGCCCGGCGCCCGCCCGCCAGACCGCTTCCTGCACTTGCCGCCGGTGCGTCTCCGGCACATAGACGATCAGCTTGAGCAGCGGGTCGACGTGGACCTCCTCCAGGCATCCTTCGGACTCGATGCCGATCAGCTCGGCCATCCAGTCGTTCATGCCGCCTTCCGCCGAATCCAGATTCGTGTGCGCCACGTAGACCGCGATGTCATTCTTGATCAGCTTCTCATACACGCGCCCCGCCGGCGTCGACGTGTCGATCGCCGGAAGGGGCCGGTAAATGACCGCGTGATGCGCGATGATGAGGTCCGCCCCGGCCGCGATCGCCTCATCGACAACCGCATCCGTCACGTCAAGCGCGACGAGCGCCTTGCGGATCTCCTTCTGCAGCGTGCCGACCTGCAAGCCGATCCGGTCGCCCTCGACCGCCAGCCGCCTCGGCGCAAGCCGTTCCATCAACTGAATGACGAATTGTCCGTTCGCAAACACGCCAACACCTCCCCGATCAACCCGATTTCTTCCATGATCTCCCGCCGCTTCCTCTCCGCCTCCGGCGAATCGGACCGCTCGATCTGCCTGCAGATGCCTTCCAGCTTCTCCAGTTCCGACCGCCATTTGCCCGTAAGCCGATCATCCGGCTGGCGCAGCAGCCATGGCCCCATGCGCAGCAGCAGCTCCCGCTTCCGTTCGGCCGTCCGGTCGAGTTTGAGAAACGACCCGTCGTACAGCGCCCCGTTCAGCCTTTCCGCATCCGGAACCCGCCGCGCCTCGAGAATCTCGTACCATCTGCCGTCTTCCTCCACGATCCGCTCGGACGCCAGATACCAGCCCTTCTCCAAAAGCCACCGCCTGACGATGTCCTCCCCGACGTTCGGCTGCAGCACCAGCGTCCGCACGCCTTCGAGCTTGCCCGCCGCCTCGCCCGCCTCCAGGATCGAGGCGATCAGAGCTCCGCCCATGCCCGCGATGACGACGCAGTCGACCTCTCCCGGCGCGACGACGGCCAGCCCGTCGCCTTTGCGGACCGCCACAAGGTCCGCCAGCCCGTCGGCTTCGACGCGGGCCGCCGACGCCTTCAGCGGGCCGTCGCGCACTTCGCCGGCGATCGCGCAAGGCGACTTGCCGGAGGACACGAGCCAAGCCGGCAGCAGCGCGTGATCCGAACCGATGTCCGCGACGCGCGCCCCCGGCGGCGCCAGATCCGCGATGGCCTGAAGACGCCGGGACAATCCCCGTCCCGAAACATGAGCCGCCTTCACGCCACCCACACCGTCCATTGCTTGCGCAGCGCGAAGATGAGGCCGCCGCCAATCGCGATCTTTGCGATGAGCGCAAGCTGAATCCAGGCCGGCTGATCCATCAGAAAGGCGGCATGCAGCTCCGGCATGAACCAGAGCGTCGCCGCCGCGGCGAACAGCACCGCGGAAGAAGGCTTCGACCAGCGGTGGACGAACCAACTGATCCAGCCGAAGACGAAGGATGCGGGCAGCCAGAAGAGCTGCACCTCGTACCACCGCGGCTGCTCGTCGCCCCGCGCGAGCAGCATGGCGTAGACGAGGAAGATCGCCAGCCAGCCGATATAGTGAAGCACCGGGAACCGGGCCGCGATGCCGAAAATGACCCAGAACAGGCCGCATCCGATCAGAAACAGCGCCGTCCACGTCGGCGTGTCCAGCCCGTGCAGCCGCAGCATCGCGATTCCCGCGACGAGCAGCGTCAGCATGCCGAGGCTGATCAGCGAGAGCCCGACCGCCTCGCTCGCCCGCCTTCGCCTCAGCCCGAAAAAGAGCAGCAGCACGACGGCCAACAGCGCCAGCGCCGTTTGCAATACGGGGTGAAACACGCTAAAATAAAGGATGACAAGACAGACTGCGGAAAAGATTCCAAATGCAAGAAGCCACTGCTTTCCGCTTGCGCTGTTGACGACGGACACGGCGCGCCCCGCCCATCCGGACGACGGCCGACCGATTTCCTCGTCCGTCATGTACAGATTCATCAGGAAATCGCAATATTGATCGGGCAGCAGTTTGTTGTTCCGCCAATATTCAATTTCACGGATGATCGTTCTGCGGCGCTCCTCGTTCATCCCGCATTCGTTCCTTTCCGGGAACGGCGCACGGATGTGCCTTTCCCAGGTGATAAAAAGGACCTTCCTGCCGATGCAGTCAGGTCCCGTGCGTTCCCGTCATTCCAGGAAATCTTTCAGCCGCTTGCTCCGGCTCGGATGCCGCAGCTTGCGCAGCGCCTTCGCCTCGATCTGGCGAATCCGCTCGCGCGTGACGCCGAACACCTTGCCGACTTCCTCCAGCGTGCGGGTGCGGCCGTCATCCAGCCCGAAGCGGAGTCTGAGGACGTTCTCTTCGCGCTCGGTCAGCGTGTCGAGCACATCTTCGAGCTGCTCCTTCAGCAGTTCGTAAGCCGCCGCGTCGGCCGGCGCCAGCGCCTCCTGATCCTCGATGAAGTCGCCCAGATGCGAATCGTCTTCCTCGCCGATCGGCGTTTCGAGCGAGACCGGCTCCTGCGCGATCTTCATGATCTCCCGCACTTTGTCCACGCTCAGATCCATTTCCGCCGCGATCTCTTCCGGCGTCGGTTCCCGGCCCAGTTCCTGCAGCAACTGCCTCGATACCCGGATCAGCTTGTTGATCGTCTCGACCATGTGCACCGGTATGCGGATCGTCCGCGCCTGATCGGCAATCGCCCGCGTGATGGCCTGACGGATCCACCAGGTGGCGTAGGTGCTGAACTTGAAGCCTTTGCCGTGGTCGAATTTCTCAACCGCCTTGATGAGCCCCATGTTGCCTTCCTGGATGAGATCGAGGAACAGCATGCCGCGGCCGACGTACCGCTTGGCGATGCTGACGACGAGGCGGAGATTCGCTTCCGCAAGCCTTCTCTTCGCTTCTTCGTCGCCCTGTTCGATCCGCTTCGCCAGCTCGATTTCCTCCTCGGCCGTAAGCAGCGGAACGCGTCCGATCTCCTTCAGATACATGCGGACGGGGTCGTTGATCTTGATGCCGGGCGGCAGCGAAAGATCGTCGTCGAAGTTGAAATCGTCATGCTCGTGATCGTCGTCGCCCGCAAGATTGGGATGGTCGTCGCTGTCGTTCGTCACTTCGATGCCGAGGTCTTCGAGCTGTTCGAAAAATTCATCAATCTGCTCCGGTTCCTGATCGAACGGGGACAGTTTTTCCATAATTTCCTTGTACGTTAAGGATGAGCGCTTCTTGCCCGCTTCTATCAGTTGTTCCTTGACGCTTTCAAGTTTCTGTTCCGTATCCAGTTCCGTATGTTGATCGTTTGTCATACTCCGACTCCCTCCTCCCTAGGACGGTCGCGTGGCCTTTCCTCTCAACTGTCTCTCCAAGGTATTGATCTCGATGGCGATCTGCGCGGCCCGCAGCGCGTCGCCAGCCCGTTCGGCGCGAATTCGTTCTTCCACCCGTTCTTTCAATGCCGTGAGTCTCTGCCGTTTCAGAACCTCCTCCGCGAAAGCGTCCAAATTGTCGCTCGTGCAGGGCGGCACGGTCTCCATGCTGAGGATGGAGGCAGCAGTCCGTTCCAATCGTTCGTCCTGGAGAGTCGAGAAAAATCGGGTGACATCCGGCTCGTGGCCTTGTGCATAGTAGGCGTACAGATAAGCGGCAATCGCCGCGTGGTCTTCCACCTGGAAGGCGTCTCCCAGTTTGTCATGCACATATTCGGCTGCTTCCGCGTCGTGCATCATCCAGTAGAGCAGCGTGCGTTCGATGTGATGACGTCCCGGCGGCTCCGGCACCCGTAAAACGGACGGGCGGGCCGTTTCATTCCTACCATTATTCCACCGATTGCCCAACTTATCCCCGGCGGGGCGGTTTTTTTGCGCGGCGGCCCGGATTTCGGAAACTTCCTGTTTCAGCGTCTCCAGCGGAAATTCGAACTCCCGCGACAGTTCCTTCAGGTAAAACTCCCTTTCGGCAGGCGAATCGAGACCGGCAATGATGCGCACCGCTTCGAGCAAATAGTCTTTGCGCCCTTCTTCTTCTAGCAGTTTATGGTTTTTGCGCAGAAATATTAATTTAAATTTGACGGTGGACACCGGCTGGCCGACCATGTCGCGCACGAACGAATCCGGACCGTACTTCCCGATGTATTCGTCGGGATCCAGTCCTCCGGGCAGCAATACGACCTTCACCGGCATGCCGGCGCTTTCGAACATCGCCGCCGATTTCAGCGCCGCCGACTGGCCCGCATCGTCGCCGTCGTAGCAGATCACCGCTTCGTCCGCGACGCGGCGCAGCATGGCGACATGCTCTTCCGTGAACGATGTGCCCATCGACGCGACACCGTTCCGCACGCCGGCGTCCCAAGCCCGTATGACGTCCATGTAGCCCTCGAACAGGACAACCCTCCCCGATTTCCGGATTTCCGGCCGCGCTTCGTGGAAGTTGTAGAGCACGCGGCTCTTGTTGAACAGCATGGAATCCGGCGAATTCAAATATTTCGGCTGTCCGTCATGCAGGATGCGGCCGGCGAAGGCGATCGCGCGGCCTTCGCGGTCCCGGATCGGGAACATGACGCGGCCCCGGAACCGGTCGAAGAAGCCGGTGCCGTCGCTGCGCGCGGCAACCAGCCCGCCCTTCTCCATCAGCCGCAAATCATAGCCCCGCTTCTCCAGAAACCCGGTCAGGAGGTCTCCGCGTTCGGGCGCGATTCCGATCATGAACTGATCGATCAGCTTGTCCGACATGCCGCGGCGTTTCAGGTACGCCTTGGCCTCCCTGCCGTGCTCGGTGTTCTGAAGCAGATAGTGATAGAATTTTGCCGCGTATTCATGCGCCTCGATCAGCTTCTGCCGTTCGAGCTGAGCGGGAGTCGGCTCCTCCGGAACGCCCGCGCCGCGAGGGAGCGCGATTCCCGCTTCCTCGGCCATGACGCGCACGGCCTCCGGGAAGGAGTAACCTTCCAGCTCCATGCGAAATCGGATGACGTTGCCGCTCTTGCCGCAGCCGTAACAGTGGAAAATCCCTTTCTCAGGGGTAACGGTGAACGAAGGTGTCTTCTCCGAATGAAACGGACACAGTCCTTTCAGATACTTGCCGCTCTTCGTCAGGTGCACGGTCCGGCCGACCGTCTCGACGATGTCATGCGCCCGCAGGACAGCCTGGATGACGTCTTCCGGTATTCTGCCGCCGGCCATCCACATCACCTTCATCCCGAATAACACGTATTAGTATTCTCTACCTGTCATCATTATCCTGCATATCCCGCAAAACTTTTGTCAGCATTTGTTGAAATCGGATCCGGTCCTCGCGGGTCATCGCCCGCGGTCCCTTCGTCCGTCCTCCGGCCCTCCGCGCCTTCGCCTGGTCATGCCGGCTCGCCATCAGAAAGTCGATCGTCTCGTCCCGGTACCGCTGGCCGCGGTTCGAGAGCACCGCCGCCTGTTTCGCCAGGGCCATCGCCGCCAGCCCGAAGTCCTGCGTCACGACGATGTCGCCCGGACGGATCAGGTTCGAAATGTACAGATCGACGGCGTCGCGCCCGCGCTCCACCTGCCGCACCTCGACGCCCGGCTCGGGGACCAGCGCGTGATCGTACGAAGCGACAAACACCACCGGAACGCCGAATTCCCGGGCCGTGTCGGCGATCTCCCGCTTCACGGGGCAGGCATCCGCATCCACCACGATCCGGACATTCCCGCCGCCCACCAACGCATCACCGCCGTCTTACGTTCTTATTCCTACTATAAAAAATATATTCGTCATACGGGCCGCAATTCCTTCCGTCCCCCGTTCACACCCGCTGCGGCGAGCGGTTGCTGTCAGAAGGGCTGTACCCCGGCGTTCCGGACATGCTCCATGATCAGGCTCGCCGTCTCTTCGACCGCCCGGCGGGAGACGTCGATGACGACGCAGCCGAGCCGGTCCATCACTTCCCTGGCGTAGGCCAGCTCCCGTTCGATCCGCTCCGGCGTCGCGTACGGCGCGGTGTCGGGCAGACCGAGCGCCTTGAGCCGCTCCTTGCGGATCTGGTTCAGATCGTGCTTGCCGATCGTCAGCCCGATGATACGCGTCCGCGGCACGCGTGTCAGCTCCTCCGGCAATTTCAGCTCCGGCACGAGCGGCACGTTCGCCACCTTGAACTTGCGGTGGGCAAGATACATCGACAGCGGCGTCTTCGAGGTCCGGGACACGCCGATCAGCACGATGTCCGCTTTCAGGATGCCGGAATGATCCTTCGCGTCGTCGTGCTTCACGGCGAATTCGACCGCTTCCACCCGGCGGAAGTAATCCGCGTCGAGCTGATGGTTCAGCCCCGGCTTGTATTTCGGACGGATTCCGGTGCGCGATTCAAGGGCGTCGAGCAGCGGGCCGAGCGCGTCGATTGCCGTGACACCGTCCCGCTTCGCATACCGCGCCATCGCTTCGCGCAGATGCGGCAAGACCAGCGTGTACAGGATGATCGCCCGCTCGTCCCGCGCTTCGGCGACGATCGCGGCAATATGCGACTTGTCCGTCACGAACGGCTGGCGCCGGATTTCCGTCCGCGCCGAATGGAACTGGGCGACCGCCGCGCGGACGACGGCTTCGCCCGTCTCGCCGGCCGAATCCGAGACGGCATAGATCACCGCGTGGCGGGGGGCATCATCCATCCGATGGCCGTTCATGGCGTCGCACCTTCCCGTGCATCAAGACCAGACGATCTTCGCGAAGTCCGCGATCCGCCGGATGTCGGCCGCGACGGCGGCAAGTGAAGCCAGACGGTTCGTCCGGACGGCAGGATTTTCCGTCATGACCATGACCCGATCGAAATAGACGTTGATCGGGTCTTTCAACCCCGTGAGGGCCGCCAGCGCCCCCGCCGCGTCGCCGGCCGACAGCGCTTCTTCCGCGCGGACGCGCACGGAGCCGTGCGCTTCGAACAGCTTCCGCTCCGCCTCGTCTTCGAACAGCGCCGGGTCAACGTCCGTCTGCCCGGCCTTCGCCGCCAGATTGCACACCCGGTTGAACGCGTCGACGGCGGCCTTGAACGCTTCGCCTTGCGCGACCGCATTCGCGACCGCTTCCGCGCGCTTCACCGCCAGCAGCGGATCGTCGAAGCCGGACGCCATGACCGCGTCGACCACATCGTATCGGACCCCCGCTTCCGACAGCACGTTCCGGACGCGCAGACCGAAAAATTCGTACAGGTCGCGCAGAATCTCTTCGCGGCCGCGCTTCAGCCCCCGCTCCTCATAGACGTCGAGCGCGATGCCGAACAGTTCGCCGAGCGTCACCGGAAGCTTGTGCGCGATGAGCGTCTGCACGATGCCGGCCGCCTGGCGGCGCAGCGCGTACGGGTCCTGCGAACCGGTCGGCACGATGCCGATCGAGAAACAGCCGACGATCGTATCGATCTTGTCGGCGATCCCGACGACGGCGCCCACGATGCCCGAAGCCGGCTCGTCTCCGGCGTGGCGCGGACGGTAATGCTCGTTCACCGCGCGGCATACCGCTTCGCACTCACCCAGCTTGCGGGCGTAATCTTCACCCATGATGCCCTGCAGTTCGGGGAATTCATACACCATGGACGTGACGAGGTCGAACTTGCAAATGTCCGCCGCGCGGCTGATGTCCGCCCGCGCCGCTTCGTCGTCTGCCGCGCGGGCGGCGACGGCATCCGCCGTCCGCCGGATGCGGCGCACCTTGTCGGCCAGCGTGCCAAGCTCCTCGTGCCAGACGATCGTCTCGAGCTTCGCCAGCGCCTCTTCGATCTTGAGCTTCTGGTCTTCTTCGTAGAAGAACTTCGCGTCCGAGAGGCGCGCCCTGAGCACCTTCTCGTTCCCGCGCCGCACCAGCTCGATGGACGTGGCGTTGCCGTTGCGAACTGTAACGAAGTACGGCAGCAGCTTGCCCTCGCCGTCGAGCACCGGGAAGTACCGCTGGTGCTCGCGCATCGAGGTGATCAGCACGTCTTGCGGGATATCGAGGAACGCCGGATCGAAGGAGCCGAACAGGACGGTCGGGTACTCGACGAGGAACAGCACTTCTTCGAGCAGATCGTCCTTCACCGCGATGTTCCAGCCGCGCTCGGCTTTAAGCGCCTCGATCTGCCGGAGAATTTCCGCTTCCCGTTCCTTCACGTCGGCGATGACGTATTGCTCCCGCAGCTTGGCCGCGTATTCTTCCGGCTTCGCCAGACCCGTGTCCGCGCCGAGGAACCGGTGGCCGCGCGTCACATTGCCGCTTCGGACGCCTGCGATCTCGAGCGGCACGACGGCGCTTCCGTACAGCGCCACGATCCACCGGATCGGCCGCACGAACCGCAGATCGTAGCTGCCCCAGCGCATGCTCTTCGGGAACGTCATCGACGTGATGATGCCGGCCAGTCCTTCCGGCAGCAGCTCGGCTACAGGCTTCCCTTCGCCGCTCTTCAGCGCATAGACATACTCGACGCCGCCGTTCTCTTTGAAGAATAGCTGCTCCGGCTGAACGCCCTGGCTGCGGGCGAAGCCGAGCGCCGCCTTGCTCCAGCCGCCGCTTTCATCCAGCGCGATTTTGCGCGACGGACCGCGCACCTCATCGCGGATGTCGGCCTGCTTGCCGGCCACGCCGCGCGCGAGCACCGCGATCCGGCGCGGCGTCGCATAAGCCTCGATCGATTCGTACGCGATGCGCGACGAATCCAGCCATTTGGCCGTCTTCGTCTTGAGCTGGTCCATCGCGCCGCGGACGAACCGCGCGGGCACTTCTTCCATGCCGATCTCCAGCAGCAAATCTTCAGCCATTCGCCGTCACCCCCTTCTTGAGCATCGGGAATCCGAGCCGCTCCCGTTCCGCCAGATAGACCGCTGCGCATTGCCGCGCGAGATTGCGCACGCGGATGATGTAACCGGTCCGCTCCGTCACGCTGATCGCGCCCCGCGCGTCGAGCAGGTTGAACGTGTGCGAGCATTTCAGCGCGTAGTCGTAGGCCGGGAACACGAGGTTCTGCTCCAGCGAGCGCTTCGCTTCTTCTTCATACTGGTTGAACAGGTTGAACAGCATCGACGTGTCCGACACTTCAAAGGTATATTTCGAATGCTCGTACTCCGGCTGGAGGAAAACGTCGCCGTAGGTGACGCCGTCCACCCACTCGAGCTCGAACACGTTTTCCTTGTCCTGAATATAGGAAGCGAGCCGTTCGAGACCGTACGTGATCTCGACCGCCACCGGGTTCATTTCGAGGCCGCCGACCTGCTGGAAATAGGTGAACTGGGTCACTTCCATCCCGTCCAGCCACACTTCCCAGCCGAGCCCCCACGCGCCGAGGCCCGGATGCTCCCAGTTGTCCTCAACGAACCGGATGTCGTGGTGCCGCGGATCGACGCCGAGCCGTTTCAGGCTCTCCAGATACACTTCCTGGATGTTGTCCGGCGACGGCTTCATGATGACCTGGAACTGATGGTGCTGATAGAGCCGGTTCGGATTTTCGCCGTAACGGCCGTCTGCGGGACGCCGCGAAGGTTCGACGTACGCGACGTTCCACGGCTCCGGACCGATGGACCTGAGGAACGTCATCGGATTGAGCGTTCCCGCGCCCGTCTCGACATCGTACGGGTTGACGACGACGCAGCCCTGTTCCGCCCAGAACTGCTGCAGCGTCAGGATGATGCCCTGAAAGTTCATGCCATGCACTCCTTCGACTCGAATGGATTTCATCCAGCGGCCCCGGAGGGGCGCCGTCGGCATGCCGGCCGTTCGGGACGCCAAAAAACTCCCGTCCCTCACGTCCGCATCCGGACGCAGGGACGGGAGCATTCCCGCGGTTCCACCCTGCTTGGCTGGCCGCTTGCCACACGCGGACAGCCCGCCTTCATTCAGCAAAGGACTCGGAAGCGCCGTTTCATCCGGCCAGACCGGCCGGGCTCTCACCATCCCCGGCTCGCTAATGCGCGTCTGATTGCCGACTACTTTCTTCGTCATCGTCCATATTCATATTGAAACAATATACCAGATTGCCTCTATCATGTCAAATCGTCACTTGCAAAATCCAGCAACACGCCGTCGGCCGCATGCCGTCAGCCATTCTCCTCCGCGCCGGCTTCGCCGTCCGCGGCCGGCGGGACCGGCGGGATCTGCGGCTGCTCGAGCGCGTCCAGCGAATCGAGGAACGCCCGCGACTTCAGCCTGTGCGGCAGATGCGCGTCGACCAGGGCGCGCATCCCGCGGCGGACGGCCGCCTTCGTCTCGGGGCCGACGTTCACCTCGCCGAGCCGCCGAAGGTCGACGGCCGCAAACAGGCGCAGCAGCTTCATCGCCTTCTCGCCGAGCGGAAGCACCTGCCGGTCGCCCGCGCGGCACGCCGGGCAGACCGCTCCCCCCAGCGCCGGCGCGAGCGCGTCGAGCCCGTCCGTCCGGCCGCAGGAGACGCAGCGGTCGAGCACCGGCGCGTAACCGGCCGCCTGCAAAATCTTCATCTCGTAGACGTGCGTCGTCACCGCCGCGTCCTTCCCGTCTTCCAGCGCGGCAAGACAAGCGAGAAGCTGGCTGAAGATCCAGCTCCCCGCTTCCTCGTCCTGCAGGGCGCGGTCCGTCAGTTCCGCGACATACGCCGCGTGGGCGGCCAGATCGATCTGTTCGCGCAGCTTGTGGTGGGAGCGGATGATCTCGCCGCTCGACAGCGTGCCGAGCCCCGATCCTTTGAAGTAGACGAATTCGCCGTATGTAAAAGGAAGGGCAAGCGAGCCGTAGCGGCTCCGCGGCTTGCTGGCGCCGCGGATCAGCACGCCCGTCTTGCCGTGCGACCCGGTCAGCAGCGTGACGATTTTGCCGCCTTCCCCGTAATCCATCGATCGGATAATGACGCCTTGTACCCGAATCAGCACGCCCTCACGCCTCTCCCTTTCGCCGGACGCTTCGCGGCGGCTTCAGTCCGCCATCTCGTCCCAGTTGTCAAGCGAATCCAGCGATTCCGGCGTCGGCTTCTTCTCCCGCTCGCCCAGTTCGTCCATCTCCCGGTACAGCAAGAACGCATCCACATCTCCGGTCAACGTAAAAATCTTCCAAGAGAAATCGCGCATGCGAACTCCATCCTTTCTACGCCGCCGAAGCCGGTCCGCCAGAGGGCCCGCGTTCGGCCAGAAATGCACGCTTCTTGCGCAGATTAGGATGCGACGCCCGACGGCGCGCTATCCGAGGGAGTTCGGACCAGCCGCCGCTTCAAGGCCCGGTTTTCCCCGCCTCAAGCCGCCTGAGCCGCCCGCCGAATATCCGAATGCCGTCACTCGTCCGGCCGGAAGCCGAAATCCCGCAGCACCCGTTCCTGGTTCCGCCAGTCTTTTTTCACCTTCACCCAGAGATCGAGATAGATTCGCGAGCCGAGCAGCGCTTCGATGTCCTGCCGCGCGGCGGCGCCGATTTCCCGCAGCATCGCGCCGTGCTTGCCGATGATGATTCCCTTCTGCGAATCGCGCTCGACATAAATGACCGCCCGGATGTAGACGACCCCGTTTTCCTGGACGCGCATCTCCTCGGTCGCCACGGCGATCGAATGCGGCACTTCCTCGTAGGTGAGTTGCAAAATTTTTTCCCGGACCAGCTCGGCGACGATGAACTGCTCGGGATGGTCCGTCACCTGATCGGCCGGATAGTACATCGGGCCTTCCGGCAGATAGCGGATGATCTGCTCGAGCAGCGTGCCCACATTGTTGCCGTTCAGCGCGGAGATCGGCACGACCTCCGCGAACCCGTGCAGCTCCCGATATTGCACGATGGCGGGCAGCAGCGCGTCCGGGTGCACCTTGTCGATCTTGTTCATCACGAGGAACACCGGCGTCTTCGTCCGCTTCAGCTTCTCGATGATGAAGCGGTCGCCGCCGCCGAGCTCCTCCGAAACGTCGACGAGGAACAGGATGACGTCGACCTCCGTCAGCGCGCTGTCCGCCGAGCGGTTCATGTAGTCGCCGAGCTTCGACGTCGGCTTGTGGATGCCCGGCGTGTCGAGGAAGACGATCTGCGCCCGGTCCGACGTGTAAACGCCGTGAATCTTGTTGCGCGTCGTCTGCGGCTTGTCCGACATGATCGCGACTTTCTGGCCGATCAGATGGTTCATCAGCGTCGACTTGCCGACGTTCGGCCGGCCGACGATCGCGGCGAAGCCGGAGCGGAAAGGGTCGTCCCGCCCGTTTCGCGCGTCCTGGCCGTCCTTGCTCCCCGTCCGCTCGCTCACGGGCGCGCGCCTCCTTTCCTGGCCTCATCTTCCTCAAGCTGCGCCGAGGAGAACGCGCCGGGCAGCAGCTCCGCGACCGTCGTCACCCGCCACTTGCCGCGGATCGTGCCGAGCACGACCGGCATGTCCGGCGCGCACAGCTCGGCGAGCACCTGCCGGCACGTGCCGCACGGCGTCACCGGTTCGGCCGTATCCGCCGTGACCGCGATCGCGCGGAAGCTGCGCGGCGCCCGCCCGGCCGCGACCGCGCTGAACAGCGCCGTCCGCTCGGCGCAGTTCGTCGGGCCGTAGGCGGCGTTCTCGATATTGCATCCGGGATGGACAACGCCTTCCGCGTCCAGCAGCGCGGCGCCCACCGCGAAGCCGGAGTAGGGGATATAGGCGCGGGTCCGCGCTTCCGCGGCCGCCTCAAGCAGGGCCAGCGCTTCCCGCTCGCCGATCGGGGATGACGCGTTACCATTCATTGACGCGTTACCGCTCATGGTGGCGGCGCTCCTTTCCGTCTGTCTGTGTCGTTTGTTGCGGATGTGCGATGCTTGCCTCAATTTCGGAAAATCGGGACCCTGGCGCACGAACAGCACCCTAGAGCCCGAACAGCTCGCGCAGCTTGTCCCACAGTGGCGGACCAAGCAGGATCAGCCCGGCGGCGATCGCGAAGAGCGCCGCGGCGAGCACGCCTCCCGCGGCCGCGTCCTTCGCCGCCTTCGCCAATGGATGGCGCTCCGGGCTGACGAGATCGACGACGCGCTCCACCGCCGTATTGACCAGCTCGAGACCGATGACGAGCCCGCACAGGGCGAACAGGACGGCCCATTCCACGGGCCGCAGCCCAAGCCAGAGCGCGAGCAGCACGACGGCGGCCGTCGCGATCAGATGGATGCGCATGTTCCGCTCTCTGCGGACGGCCAGCAAGATGCCGCTCGCCGCGAACTTGAGGCTGCACAGGAAGCGGCGCATTACCGGGTCAGCCCCGCCCGCCGCAAAATCTCCTCCTGCTTCGCGAACATGACCGCCTCATCCTCCGGGGTCTCGTGGTCGTAGCCGAGCAGATGGAGAAAACCGTGCACGAACAGAAAGCCGATCTCCCGCTCCAGCGAATGGCCGTACTCCTCGCTCTGCGCCTTCGCGCGCTCCAGCGAGATGACGATGTCGCCGAGCATGCCGGAGACCGGGTCGGTTTCCCCGTCTTCCAGTTCGCCGAACACGATGTCCGGCTCGCCGCCGTCTTCCGTCATCGCGAACGACAAGACATCGGTCGGCCGGTCGATGCCCCGGTATTCGCGGTTCAATTCATGGATGCGGGCATCGTCGACGAACGTGAGCGCCACGTCGCCGTCCGCAACGCCCTCCGCTTCGCCGGCGAGCCGGAGCAACTGCTCCAGCCGCGCGATCCATCCGTCCTCAAGTTCGATCGTCTCCTGTTCGTTGCTCCATTCGAGCGTCAGACCCATTTATGCTTTCTCCTTCGGTTTTACATCTTCGGGATATTCGATGCGCGAGTGGAAAATGCCGACGATCGTCTCCTTCAGCGTCTGCGCGATCTTGTCCAGCTCTTTCAGCGTCAGGTCGCATTCGTTGAACTGGTTGTCGTCCAGCCGGCTCTTGATGATCTTGTTGATCATCGACTCGATCTGCTCGATCGTCGGATTGTGCAGCGATCGCACGGCCGCTTCCACGCTGTCCGCGATGCCGACGATGGCCGCTTCCTTCGATTGCGCTTTCGGGCCGGGATAGCGGAAATCATCCTCCGTGAAGTCCGGCTCGACGCCGGCCTCCTCCGCCTGTTTCAGCGCCTTGTGGTAGAAAAATTTCAGCAGCGTCGTGCCGTGATGCTGTTCCGCGATGTCGCGGATCGGCTTCGGTATGTTGTGCGCCTTGAGCATCTCGACGCCGTCGCGCGCGTGGGCGATGATGATCGACCGGCTCAGCTTCGGATCGATCGAATCGTGCGGGTTCTCCATATGGTTCTGGTTCTCGATGAAGTAGCCCGGCCGCTTCGTCTTGCCGATGTCGTGATAGAACGAGCCGACGCGGCACAGCAGGCCGTTCGCGCCGATCGCCTCCGCCGCCGCTTCGGACAGGTTGCCGACCATGACGCTGTGGTGGTAGGTGCCCGGCGTCTCGGTCAGCAGCTTGCGCAGCAGCGGATGGTTCGGGTTCGACAGCTCGACCAGCTTGAGCGCGGACAGGATGCCGAACGACAGCTCGAAGAACGGCATCAGGCCGATGACGAGCACGACGGTGAGCAGCCCGCCGGCGAACGCGCATGCGGCCGAATAGACGATCTCCGCGCGCGGCGGCAGCTCGGCGAACGAGATCAGCGCGAGAACCGCCGCGGTGCCGAACAGGCTGGCCAGGGCGCCGGCTTTGAGAAGCGTCGAGCGCTGTCCGGCTTTGTGGACGGCGAAAACCGCCGCGAGCGAGATGACCAGAATGACGAACCCGAACGTGAAGTCGAAAATCCGCCCGCTCTCCGTATTGAACAAAATGCTGCCCGCCGCCGCGAACACGACCGCCGACACGATCGCGAGGTTGAGGTCGAGCAAGAGCGCGATGAGCACCGGCCCGAGCGCGGCCGGCGCCAGATAGCCGAGATACCGGGTATCCGACGTCTGGATCAGCGCCACAATCGCCATCGCCAGCAAGTTCAGCGCGAAGATCATGAGCAGCATGAGAAGCTGCGAATTGCCGTACTTCGCGTTCGGCCCGCTGCCGGGCAGGCCGACGTGCTCCAGGAAGCTGTAAATTGCCAGCGTCGACAGCGCCGCGAAGATGACAAGGCCGAAATACGGCCAGACGTTCGTGGAGCTCTTGAGCAACCCGAGCCCTTCCAGCCGTTCGTAGATTTCCGGCGTGATCGTCTGGCCTTTCCGGACGACGATGTCGCCTTCCTTGATGACGACCGGGGGCGTGTTCTCCCGCGCCTGCGCCCGCGCCTTCTCCGTCGCCTGCTGGTCGTAGAACTTGTTCGGCATGATCGCGAAGCGCGCCAGCTCGGCGGCGATTTCCCGGTCGGTGCGGTCGTCGAGGGAGCTTGTGTTGATCAGCTCGGCCACTTTCGCTCGGGCGGTCTCGGCGTCGGCCAGTTGCTCGGACATGAGCCGGCGCACGGCTTCGGCCGCGACCTGGCGGATCGCCTGCAGCCGCTGGCCGGAGAGCAGCGGCAGCTTGAAGTACGTCTCCTCCGGAATCGTGTAGCGCTGCTCTTTGACGTTGCGCGCCATTTCTTCCAGCAGGCCGGGGTTGTATGCTTCCGAATCGCGGTTGTCGGAGACGAACCGGTCGGCGAACGCGTCGTACCGCGCCGGAATCTCGCGGCGATAGATTTCGACCTTGTTGTCGAATGAAACGTCCTTGTCCGCGTTGAGCTGTTCCATGCGGGCGACGATCTGGTCGACCAGCGTCTCGTTGCGCAGCGCGACGATGGAGTATTTCGGCTCCACGCTTTCCGCCGCCTGCTCCTTCGCCAGCTCGGTTGCCCGCTCGTCTTCCCACTGCCTTGGCGCGGCAATGTCGCGGGTGCTGACGCTGCCGAGCTCCAGATTGTAAGTCTTCGGAATGAGCCGCGGCGACAGAACGGCGCAGAACAGCAGCACGAACAGGAGCAGCAGCAGCCAGCGCACCGCCGCGCTCTGCTTCCATCCCGCAGGCCGTCCGCGGCCCGACTCCCGGACCGCCGCACCGCTTATACTCATGCGGCATTCCTCCTTTGCTGCCTGGGCGGCGCCGGCGCCGGGGCGTTCACCGGCCGGCCCCGCCCTTCAGGGCACGACAGGCCGCCGGCCTGCCGGGCCAACCGGTTTTCCGGCGGTCTTTCTTCCGCCCCTTCCGCCCGGTCGCGCTATCTTCCGGCCGCCTCTTCTTCCGCGCGCGCGTACGCCGCGATGATCTGCTGCACAAGCGAATGTCGGACGACGTCCGACTCGGACAGTTCGACAAAGCCGATCTCCTCGATCCCGCCCAGGATGCGCCGGGCTTCGATCAGCCCGGAGTGTTTGCCCCGGGGCAGGTCGATCTGCGTCACGTCGCCGGTGATGACCATTTTCGAACCGAAGCCGAGGCGGGTGAGGAACATTTTCATCTGCTCGGGCGTCGTATTCTGCGCCTCGTCGAGAATGATGAACGAATCGTCCAGCGTCCGGCCGCGCATGTAGGCCAGCGGAGCGACCTCGATGATGCCCCGTTCGAACGCTTTCGCCGACTGTTCGGGCCCCATGACGTCGTGCAGGGCGTCGTACAGCGGCCTGAGATACGGATCGACCTTCTCCTGCAGGTCGCCCGGCAGGAAGCCGAGATTCTCGCCCGCTTCCACCGCGGGCCGCGTCAGCACGATCCGCTTGACCTTGCCTTCCTTGAGCGCCGCGACCGCGAGGACGACGGCCAGATAGGTCTTCCCCGTGCCGGCCGGGCCGATGCCGAAGACGATGTCCTTCTTCCGGATTTCCTGGACGTAGCGGCGCTGGCCGAGCGTCTTGTACTGGATCGGCTTGCCCCGGTAAGTTGTCGTAATGGATGATTTGAACAGGTCGAGCAATTCGTCGGCCTTCAGCTCCCGCGCCAGCTCCAGCGCATAGGCGAAGTCCCGTTCGGAAGGCGTGTAGCCTCCCCGGACAAGCTCCAGCAGCACGATGTAAAGCTGCTCGAGGGCAGCCAGTTCATGCTCCGGACCCGTGATGACGATCTCGGCGTCCCGGGAGCGGATCTCCGCTTCCATTCCGCGTTCGATGAGCCGCATATACTTGTCTTGCGGACCGAATAGAGCCAGTCCTTCCGCCGCGCTCGCCAGCGGAATTCTGACGGTTCCCGTCTTCTCGTGCAAACGTCATTCTCCTTGTGGTTTTACTAGCGGCATTTCGTCTGTGATGGATTGCTCCACTTCGAACAGTACTTTCATATAAACTTTACCATTCCCGGTCTTGCGATGCAAAATCTTTTCCGCCCGGATCTCCGCGTCCGCGCCCGCCTTCCGCAGGATGTCGGCGCGGGCTTGCATCAGCCCTTCGGCCGCCGCCTCCTTCTCCGTCAGCCGCCGCTCTTCGAACCTCACTTCGAGCTGCGTCTCCCTTATGCGGCCGACCGGAAGAATGATGCCGCGCCAGGCCGCGTTCTCCTGCCGGAGGACGGACTCATACTTGGCGAACGGCGGCTCGCCGAACCCGCTCACCTGCAGGCTGCGCCCGCCCAGCACGGCGTGCCAGACCGTGCGCCGCTCGCCCGTGTACGTCTTCGCCTTGCGGACGAGCGGCGAAGTGATGTCATATTCGTGCCAGACGAGGCCGCGCACCGTCCCGTCCGCCGGAACGGTCATGTAATGGCCTTCGGTGCCGAGGATGCCGGAGATCAGAACGTCGCCTTTCCGCACACGCTGGTTCTTTTTCACGACGGGGCGGCCCCGGGTCGCGGTGACGCGGGTGATGACCGCGTCTTCCTTCGCGATCAGATGGCGGGGGCTGAGCAGTTCCCGCGTCTCCGGCTCGGTCGATTCGACGACGCGGATCGTGATCATCGTGCCGCGTTTCTCCACGCCGACCCAGGCCGTGCCGGGCAACTTGTTGTTCAGCCGCCGCGACAGTTCCCCGACGCCCGGGAGACGGAACGACCACTGGAACGGATACAGCCCTTCCGCCCGCGCCGCCGCGAGAATCTCTTCGTCCGTCAGCCGCTCGTTCCCCTCGATCTCGATGCGCCAGACGAGCGAGGAGAGCGCGTAGAGTCCGATGAAAAACAGCACGAGCCCCGCCGCGAAAGACTTCCTCCGGCCGATCCGCGCCAGTTGAAACGGCAGCCCGCGCTTGCGGACGATCTCAAGCCGGCAGCCTGTCCGGCGCAAATGCGGACGAAGCCGGAAAAAGTCGCCTACCGTCACGACGCATTCGAGCTCCCCCCGGCTTGTCCGGCGCAAAGCGAGCAGTTCGATCCCGTCCCCCGCCGCTTCGCTGAGCAACCGTTCCGTCCCGGATCCGGCGATGCGGATCGTCACACAGCCGCGCACGGCATGAAACCACGTCACCTTCACCCGTTCCACGCCCCTTATCCGTTGATCGAAACTTGCGTTATGATGCCCTCCACGAACACTTCTTCCGTCCAGATTCCGCGGATGACCAGATCCTTCCCCGACACCTCGAGCTTTCCGTTCGGCAATTTGAGCCGCAGCATGTCCGGCGAGAAATGGAGCACGCCCCGGTGGTTCTCGATATAGAGCTGCCGGTCGCCGATCATCGTGAGGCGCGGCAGGTCGAACACGACATCTTGCGGAAGTTCGAGCACCCGGGCTGTCCATTGGCGCAAGCGGTGGTTGATTCGGCGCATGGCGGATCCGCTCCCTCCCTTGTACCTTACAAAACTATGCGGCGGGACGCGGAAATATGAGGGGAGCGAAGGGCGCGGTGAGAGAGCGGAGCGGGGGATGAGGGGCGGGACGCTGGGCCGTGGTGAACGGCGGCGGAGTGGTCCGGACAGTCGAGAAAACGGCGAAGGGGGCTTGGGTACGGGGCGGACAGCGGCGGCACGCATGCGAAAAACGCGAAAACCGCCCGACCGTTCGGCAGCCCGAACGTTCGCAGCGGTGTTCTCACACGATGGCTTACTCGGTCCGAGCCCGGCGATGGACGACCATCGCGACCGCCTGTTTCCAGCCCCGATACAGCCGCTCCCGCTCGCCGTCGTCCATGCGGGGGGAATAAACCGTCCGTTCCGTCGGACGGAAAGGCCGGAAATCGCGGGCATCCCAGAACCCGACCGCAATTCCGCCGATCATGGCCGAGCCGAGCGCGGAATATTCGGACCGGCCGAGGCGGATGACCCGCCGGCCAAGCATATCCGACTGGAACTGCATGAGGGCGGCATTATCGGACGCTCCGCCGTCCGCGTACAACTCTTCCAGCGCAATGCCCGACTCCGCCTGCATCAGTTCCACGGCGTCGCGAACCTGGTATGCGATGCTCTCCAGCGCGGCGCGCATGACGTGGCCTTTGTGCGCGCTCCGCGACATTCCGACGATCGCCGCCCGCGCGTACGGGTCCCAATACGGCGCCCCCATCCCGACGAAGGCGGGGACGAGATAGACGCCGTCGTTCGAAGGCGTCCGCTCCATCCATTGCTCGAGTTCCCCATACGTCTCGAACAGCCCGAGCTGATCCCTTACCCACCGGATCGTATCCCCCGACGTCCGAATGACCGATTCGAGCGCATACACCGTCCGGCCTCGCAAGCCCCAGGCGATTGTCGACACCAGGCCGTCGCCGGTCGCGGCCGGCCGGTCGCCGACGTTCATCATCAGCGAAGTGCCGGTGCCATACGTCGCCTTTGCCTTGCCCGGCTGCCAGCACATCTGTCCGAACAAGGCGGCATGGGAATCTCCGATAACGCCCGTGATCGGCACTTTGGCATCCGGCCAGACGTCCTCCGCAAATCCGAAGAAGCCGTCGGACGGCAAAGGCGCGGGAAGCAGGCCGCGGCGGACACCGAACAGATCCAGCAGACGGTCGTCCCATTGCAGCGTATGGATGTTGAACAGCAGCGTGCGGCTGGCATTCGTCAGATCGGTGGCGTGCACCTTGCCGCCGGTCAGCTTCCAGACGAGCCAACTGTCCATTGTGCCGGCCATCAGCCGGCCCGCCGCAAGTCCGTCCCGCGCCCCCGCGGCATGGCTCAACAGCCACCGAAACTTGGTCCCGGAGAAGTACGGGTCGATCTTGAGCCCCGTCAGTTCCCTGACGAGCTCCTCATGGCCTTCTTCCCGATAGCGTTCGCACAGATCGGCCGTGCGCTGGCACTGCCACACGATGGCATGGTGGATCGGCTGGCCGCTCTCCGCATCCCATACGACGGCCGTCTCGCGCTGGTTCGTGATCGTCACGGCCGCCAATTCCCCGGCCGAAATGCCCGCCCGTTCGACAGCTTCGCGCATCGTCCATTTCACGTTCTCGTAGATCTCCAGCGGATCATGCTCCACCCAGCCGGGAGCCGGATAGTGCTGCTTGTGCTCCTTCGCCGCTTTGGCCGCGATGGCGCCGCTCGCGTCGACGACCAGCGCCTTCGTGCCGGATGTGCTCTGATCCACGGCCAAAATGTATGTCTTCGCCACGGACCGCCCCTCCGTCACCGCAACATTTGCAGCGCCAGCGCTTTGAGGCTCGGGGCATCCATGCCGTAGTGGCGGAATACTTCCGCCGACTTGCCGGCAATCGCCGGTTCGTCCGGAATGCCGACGATGCGCATCGGCACGGGGTGGCGCTGCACGACAACTTCGGCCACCGCCGCGCCCAGTCCGCCGTGAATGCTGTGCTCTTCGACCGTAATGATGCGGCCGGTCTCCCTGGCGGCCCGGATGATCGCCTCCTCGTCCAGCGGCTTGATCGTGTGCATGTTGAGCACCCTGCAGAAGACGCCTTCCCGGCGCAGCGCGTCCGACGCGTCGACGGCGGCTCTCACCGTTTCGCCCGCCGCGATGATCGTGATGTCCCCGCCCTCCCGCAACGTGACGGCTTTGCCGAGCACAAATTCATAATCGTCGGACTCGTATACATCCTCGACCGGATTGCGCCCGATGCGGACGTAGGTTCCGCCGTTGTCGTTCACCAGCGCTTGCATCATTTTGCGCGTCTCGTGCCGGTCGGCGGGCAGGACGACCTTCAGTCCGGGGATCGCCCGCGCAACAGCGATATCCTGAAGGGAATGGTGCGACATCCCGAGCGCGCCGTAACTGACTCCGCCGCTGATGCCGATCAGCTTGACATTGGTCGCGGAGTAGGCGACATCCACCTTGATCTGTTCGATGCTGCGCATGCTGAGGAAGCAAGCCGGCGAAGCAACGAACGGCTTCTTCCCGTTGCGGGCCAGCCCCGCGGCCATTCCGACGATGTTCTGTTCGGCGATGCCGGTCTCGATCAGCCTGTCCGGATATGCCGAGGCGAACGGCCCCATGGCCGCCGACCCCCGGGAATCGCTGGTCAGCACGACGATGTCCCGGTCGTGCGCGGCGAGCTCGATCAGCGCTTCACAGACGACCTGACGGTTCGGAATCGTATTCAATGCTCGTCACCTTCTTTCTGCAAGCGGGCCAGCTCATCGGACAGTTCCTTCAGCGCCAGTTCCAGTTCCGCGTCGCTCGGCACTTTGTGATGCCATTCCTTCCGCCCTTCGGCGAAGGATACGCCCTTGCCCTTCACGGTGTTGGCCAGAATCAGGGTCGGCTTGCCCGGCGATGCCGGAACGCGATGCAGTACGGCATCCAGCGCGGCGATGTCGTGGCCGTCGACCGGGACGACTTCCCATCCGAAAGCGCGCCATTTTTCATCCAGCGGTTCGAGGCCCATGACCTCTTCCGTCGGGCCGGTGATCTGCAGCCGATTGCGGTCGATGATGCCGACCAGGTTGTCGAGCTTATAATGGCTTCCCGCCATCGCCGCCTCCCAGACGGAACCTTCGGCCTGTTCGCCGTCGCCCATGAGGCAGAACACGCGATAGCCCTTGCCGTCCATCCGGGCCGCCATCGCCATGCCGACCGCGATCGACAGTCCGTGGCCGAGCGCCCCCGTGTTCATCTCGATGCCGGGAACCTTGTTGTTCGGATGGCCGATCAACCTCGTTCCGAACCGGCTGAACGTTTCGAGCTCGCGCTTCGGGAAGAAACCGAGGTCGGCCAGAATGCACCAGAGCGATTCCACCGAGTGGCCTTTGCTGGCGATGAAGCGGTCGCGGTCCTCCCATTCGGGCCGGGCCGGATCGATTCGCATGGCGCTGTAATACAGAACGGTCAGAATATCGGTGTTGCTGAGCGATCCTCCCGTATGTCCCGCCTTGGCGCGATGAATCATTTTGAGCAGTTCCATCCGGATCTGTACGGCTTTTTTCTTCATCTCTATCATCTTGTTGCCCATTCGTCTCACTCTCCTATCCCGCTATGGCTAACAACGGTCCGCGGGGAACCGCCCGTATCAACCGTTCTTCTGCATTCGGGTTCTGATTCTGTCGAACACGATCGCAATGAGCACCACGGCGCCGATGATGACCCGCTCCCAGTAGGCCGAAATGTTCAGCAGGACGATGGCGTTGGACAGCACGCCCATCAGCGCCGCGCCGATCACAGAACCGATGACCCGGCCTTCGCCGCCGCTGAGCGACGTTCCGCCGATGATCGCGGCCGTGATGGAAGCCATCAGCCAGCCCTCCCCGATCGTCGGTTGTCCCGCCGCCAGACGGGTAGCCATCAGAATGCCGGCCAGCGCGGCCATCGCGCCGGAAATGCTGTATACCGCGATTTTCACCTTGTCGATCTTGATGCCGACCAGGCGGGCGGCCGATTCATTGCCGCCGATCGCATAGATGTAACGGCCGAACGGCGTATTGCGGAGCACATACATGAAGATGACGGTGAAGACGACCATGATGATGAACGGAACGGGGAACGGTCCGACCATTCCTTGACCGAGGAACAGGATGCTCTCCGGCAGGTTGCGGATTGCCCATCCTTTGGTGATCACCAGGATCATGCCGGCGAAAATCTCGCCCGTGGCCAGGGTGACGATGAACGGATTCAGATTGAATTTCGTAATGAACAGACCGTTGACGAAACCGCATGCGGCGCCGATCACGATGCCGATCGGCACGCACAGATAGACGGGAATGCCCGTATTGACCAGCATCCAGGAAGTCAGAATGCCGCACAGCCCCGCCACCGATCCGACGGACAGATCGATGCCGCCTTTGAGCAGCACGAGCGTCTGTCCGAGCGCCACAATCGCCACGAACGAAAATTGGCGGACCAGGATGCTGAGGTTGTAGCTGTCGGCGAAGTTCGGTCTGACGAGCGCCATCAAGATGCAGATGATGACCAGAACGAGAAATATGCCGCTCTCGGGGGTTCGGAGCAATTTTCCGATTCGAGACGCCTGAAAGCCGCCCGCCTGACGTTCTTGCGTTTGTCCCATCGATCTCTCTCCTTGTCGTTTATGCGAGCGCGGTGCTCAGCAGTTGTTCCTTCGTCACTTCGGCGGCGTCGAAGAAACCTTTCACCCTGCCTTCGTGAAGGACCATGATCCGGTCCGACAATTGGATGACTTCCTCCAGTTCGGAAGAGATGAGCAATACCGACATGCCTTCGGCGGCCAGCTTCCGGATCAGTTCGTGGATCTCCCGCTTCGCGCCCACGTCGATGCCGCGCGTCGGTTCGTCGAGAATGAGCAGCTTCACCTTCTTGGCCAGCCAGCGCGCGAGGATCACTTTCTGCTGATTGCCGCCGCTGAGCAGACGAATTTGCTTGTCGGGAGAAGACGTCTTGATTTTCAACTCGCCGATATACCGATGGATAAGCTTCCTCTCCCGCGAACTGTCGATGCCGCTCCATTTCAAAACGGCAGACAACAGCGGCATGGTCAGGTTCTCGGTTACGGACAACACGGGGAAGATGCCGAGCCTTCTTCTCTCTTCCGGCACGTATCCGATCCCGATGCCGATCGCGTCCCGCTGCGAGCCGATATGAATTTTCCGGCCTTCCCAGTACATCTCGCCTTCGTCCGGCTTGCTGACGCCGAAAATGGCGTTGGCCAATTCCGTCCTGCCCGCGCCGACCAGGCCGGCAATGCCGAGAATCTCGCCTTCGTCGATGTGGAAACTGACATCCCGGAACTCCTTCTTCCGGCTTAATCGCTCCACGCGCAGCAGTTCCTTGCGTCCGGCCGTGTCCGGCCGCCGCTTGACATGGATTTGCTCCATATCTTTGCCAATCATATGGCGAATCATTTCATCGACCGACATCCCGGAAGTCTCGCCGGTCACGACAAGACGGCCGTCCCGCATGACGGAGACCCGGTCCGCGATCCGTTTGATTTCTTCCAGATGGTGGGAAATATAAATAATCGAACGCTGCTCGTTCTTGAGCTGCGTCAAGATGCCGAACAGACGCTCCGCCTCCTTGATCGTGAGGCTTGCGGTCGGCTCGTCGAAGATCAGAATGTCCGCCTCGAAAGCCAGCGCCCGGGCGATCTGCACGAGCTGCTGATATGCCGCGCTCAGCGACCCCGCGGGAGCGTCGACGTCAATCCGGACGCCCAGCCGGGCCATGATCTGTTCCGCCTCCGAACGCATTTTCTGCCATGCGATGCGGGGAAAGCGGCCGCTCAGCCGTTCCATGCCGAGAAAAATATTTTCCGCGACGGTGGCTTGCGGCACCAGATTGAGCTCCTGCGGAACCATGCCGATGCCGAGCGCCTGCGCTTTGCTCGGCGAGGTAATGACCTGCTTCTCGCCGCGGACGACAATGGTTCCTTCGCTCGGCTGATGGATGCCCATCAGGATGTTCATCAACGTGCTTTTGCCGGCGCCGTTCTCACCGATCAGCGCATGGATCTCGCCCTTGCGCAACGTGAAATGGACATCTTGCAGCACCTTCGTTCCGGGAAAACTCTTGTGTATATTGCGCAGTTCCAGGATATCCCGCAAGATCCGCACCATCCTTATGCAAGATTGAAACGGGTCATGCTCGTCGGAACATGACCCGCTCGTTCATGTTGACCGGTCAGTTGCCGGTTTTCGCGTAATATTCGTCCAGGTTGTCTTTCGTCACGACATACGCGCCGGTCGGATGTTCATCGGGAACTTCCTTGCCCTGCATGATGTCCACCATGTATTTCACCGCGTTGTAGCCAATGTCCGACACATTCTGCACGACCGTGGCCGTAATGACGCCTTCCTCGATGAATTGGATCGTCTCCGGCAGATCGTCCATGCCGACGATGAACACGTCTCCCGCTTTGCCGGAGTCTTTCACCGCGCGCGCAATCCCGATCGGGTTGCTGGCGTTGCTTCCGAAGAAGCCTTTGACATTCGGATGCGCTTGCAAAATGTTCTCCGCCAGCGATACCGCTTTCTCCAGATCGTCGTCGTCCGCCTGTTCCGCCACGATCTTGATGTTCGGGTAGTTTTCCATTTCCTTCTTGAAGCCCGCCACCCGCTGCGAGTGGTTCGGAGCGCTCAGGGAACCCGCCAGGATGGCGACTTCGCCTTCGTAATTCATTTTTTCCGCGAGCAACTTGGCCAGCGTTGCGCCGTCCGCTTCGTTTTTGTCATGGCCGACGTACATGAGGCGCTTGCTGTTCGGCGCGTCCGTGTCGAACGTGATGATTTTCACGCCGGCATTGATCGCGTCGTCGATAACGGCGGCGTCGGACGCTTCATCCAATACGGCGACCGCAATGACATCAGGCTTCCGGGACACGACGGACTCGATCTTCTGCGCATGCTCGACAACGTCGGCTTGCGCCGGAGCGTCGAAGGAAATGTTGATCGTGATGCCTTGCGCCTTGAACTCTTCGGCCGCCTGTTTCGCGCCGGCCTCAACCGCTTCGTACCACGGGTGGACAACCTTCGGGATGAAGACGAAATCGTATGTTTCATTGCCTGAAGCGGTTTCATTACCGCCGCCCGAAGACGACTGGCCGGCGGAAGACGAGCCGCCGGAATTGCTGTTCGTATTGCCGGAACCGCTGTTTTTGCTGCCCGAACAACCGGCAAGGGCCAGCGCCAGAACAATCAACCCGATTGCAAGAAATTGAAATGTTTTTTTCGTTTGTGAAAACAAGCTGTTCCCCTCCTGATTTCTGCAATCCTGAAATTACGCGCATTGCCTTTCCTTGCCGTCTCCATCGTTTTTTCTGTCATCCCCCCTCGTTCCCGAGACGGCGTGCAACACGAATATAACTCTTTTTGTCGTTTTGTGCAAGATATTTGATTGATTTTGATTGATTGTTATCATTACCGGTGCAGGATTTGTGCGGTTTCGCGCCTTCGCGAAAACTAAAATGCGCGAAAACAAGCTTGTTTCGCGCTTTGACGGCGTCCGGGACGGTTGGTCTTGTTGCCCGGCGAATTATTTTTCTCCCGATGCGTAGTAGATGATGTCGCGTTCATTGATGTTTGGTCGCCGCAATTCCTTGACAATTTCGCCGCGATAAAGCACCAGGATTCTGTCGCACATCCCGAGCAGCTCCTCGAGATCGGACGAAATGACGAGGATGGCGCCGCCTTCCAGCACCATTTCGTTCATCAGGTTGTACAGTTCCACCTTCGAGGTGATGTCCAACCCTTTGGTCGGCTCGTCCATAATGCAGATTTTGGCTTGCATCAGCAGGCTTTTGGCAATCATGACCTTCTGCCGGTTGCCGCTGCTCAACGTTTGGACCGATTGCCCCGAATGGACGGTGCGGATGTTCAACTGGCGGATATAGTCATCCGTCACCCGCTTTTCCAGCGCGCTGTCGATGAATCCCATCCGCGTCAGCGTCTTCAGATTGGACAGCGAAATATTGTGATGTACGTCCATCTGGTTTACGAGGCTCTCGTTGCGGTCGCTCGGAATGTAGCTGATGCGCCGCCGAACCGATTCCAACGGCGAATGCAAGGGCAGCTCCTTGCGATTGACGTAGATTTGCCCCTCGCATTCGCGGTTGAGTCCGAAGATGGCCCGGGCCACTTCCGATTTTCCCGAATCGGCGAAACCCGTAAGCCCGACAATCTCTTTCCTTCTCACGGTGAAGCTGATATTTCGCAGCACGTGCCGGACATTCAGGTTCTCGACCCGCAGCACTTCTTCGCCAAACCGGGACATTTCGATTTTCGGATACGGTTTCGTCACCGTATGGCCGGACAGCACGTCGATCAGCGACCGGATGCTGTAGGAATCGACGCGGCCGTGCGCAATGATGCTGCCTTTGCGGATAATGCTGATCGTATCCGCCAGTTTCATCACTTCGTTCAGCTTGTGCGAAATGAACAGCATCGCCAGACCGGACTGCCGGAGCTGCTTAAGCGTCCGGACGAACACGGCCGTATCCGCTTCGTCCAGATCGGCGGTCGCTTCGTCCAAAATGATGACACGCGCGCCCAGACAGAGCGCCTGGGCGACTTCCACCAGCTTCTTCTGCAGCAAGGTGAGCGACGATACTTTGGCGGAAGCGTCCACCGGAATTTGCAGCCGATCCAGAATCCGGTCGACATTCCGCCTGACCTGGTTCCACCGGATCGGAGCCAGCGGACTGTGCTTGTACGCCATGAACCCCATGTAAACGTTTTCGAGTATGTCGAGATTGGGCAGCAGATTCGCTTCCTGGAAAATGCCGAAAATTCCTTCGCTCTTGCGTTTCTGCCACGGAAATCCGTTGAGCTCGCGGCCTTCGAGCCGAATCTCGCCCGCATCCGGCTTCTCCAGTCCGAGCAGCAGTTTGACAATCGTCGTCTTGCCCGCGCCGTTCTCGCCGACCAGGGCATGAATTTCGCCCGCCCGGACTTGCAGATCCACCCGATTGAGCACCTGCCGGCCCGAATAGCTTTTCGACACCTGGGACATTTCCAGAAGAAGCATCTCTCTATCCCCTTCTCTGACGCGAAAACCGCTCTACTGATTCAACTGATAGCCGGTGTAGATCGGAATCTGCTTCTCGAAGAAAAATTGTTTATACACGTCCGGCACTTTGTCGTTCGTGACGATCTTGCTCGCCATTTCCAGCGGACCCAGCCTGATAAAGGCTTTTTTGTTAAATTTCGTGTAGTCGGACAATACAATCACATTTTCCGAAATTTTGACAACCTGGTTCCATACCAGGGCCAATTCCATGCTGTTGACGGAAAACCCGTTGTCGATATCGACGCCGTCCACGCCCATGAACGCCTTGTTGACGTGAATCTCCTCCAGCATCTTGTTGCTGAAATCGCCGACGAGCGAAATGGAGCTTTCCGTGCAATACACATGCCCCCCCGTCATGATCACCTTGATGTCGCTGCAAGTGCTGAGTTCCATGCCGATCAGCATATTGTTCGTCACAATCGTAAGATTCTTTTTGTCTTTCAGATGGCAGGCCAACTGAAAGCAAGTGGTGCCCGAGCCGATGATGATGACGTCGTGGTTCTGGACCAGGTTCGACGCGATGCGGCCGATGGATTTTTTTTCCTCCAGATTCGCGATCGTTCGCAAATGTTCCTGGAAGGTCAGACCGTCTTCTTCTTCTTCGATGAGCATGGCGCCGCCGTGGATGCGTTTGATCAAACCTTCCGCTTCCAGTTTGTCCAAATCACGGCGGACAGTTGCCTCCGATACGGACAAAATGGAACTGAGGCTTGAAATTTCGATCGTCTTGTATTGGTGCAGCAGCTCTTTCACTTTTTTCAAACGTTTCTCAGCAAACATATCTGGCACCCAAATGTATTCAGATTCAATCAAAAACGAAAAAACTTGATCAAATATAATGTAACACAAACTTCCGCGTTGACAACAGTCCCGGACTCAATACTTCTGTCAGCGGAAGCGCAATCTGCCAGCGGAAACGGACATCGAAACAAAAACCCCCTTGTCCTGCCATGCACCGGTAGAACAAGGGGGATGTTTCCTGATTCCGCAACGGCGGCAGCGCGAAGCTCAACGCCCGATACGGCGGCGGCCATGCGGGGAGCGCGCCCGCGGAGGGCCGAGAATTTCGGCCCAGATGATCGCTTTTCGCATTTCGTCCTGCCCGGCGATCGGGCGGGCGGCCCGGTGCTCCACCTGCAGGGCGGGCGCAACCTGGGATGCGGCGTCGGAACGCGCGGCGATCGCATCCGATGCGGGGGATGGCCACACGTCGTCGGATGCCGCCGGCGGCGCCGCGTGGCGGTCCGTCTGACCAGTCCCGGGCAAAGGGCCGCTCGCGCGGGCCGGGCGCACGTCCGCGATCACTTCCTGCCCATACTCGTCCAGTTGCCGCCCGGACCTCCATTCGCGCGGAAATCCGCCGGCATCCGAACGTTCCGGCCGCCGCGGGATGTCCGGCTGCTCCGACGTTTCCGGATGCCGCGAAGCATCTTGCCGGCCGGGCGTTTCGCCGGAGCGGCGCGATCCGTCCGGCGTCCCCTGCCCGGGCATTCGCCGACTCCCCGGCCCGCCGCCGAAATCGGGCATCCGACTGCCGCCGCCGCTCTTCCGGCCGGACCGTCCGAGCATCGAGAACAGGATGATGAGCAAGAGGATCGACAGAAACGGATTATCGAACAGAAACGAGAAGATCGCTTCCATGGTTCACCTCCGCCCCGTCGGCACTGCCGGCGGCCGCGTCACGCTTCGTCATTGTCGTTCGCCGGCTTGCCCGACTTGCCGATCGAATCGCGCATCAGCGTATCGGCTTCGATGTTGCGCATGTTGAGCACATCCATGACGCCGATCTTGCCGCTCTTCAGCGCCTCCGCCATCGCGAGCGGCACCTGCGATTCGGATTCGACGACCCGTGCGCGCATCTCGACGACGCGGGCGCGCATTTCCTGCTCAAGCGCGACCGCCATCGCGCGCCGCTCCTCCGCCTTCGCCTGCGCGATCCGCTTGTCGGCTTCCGCCTGCTCCGTCTGGAGCTGCGCGCCGATGTTCTTGCCGATGTCCACGTCGGCGATGTCGATCGACAGAATCTCGAACGCCGTACCGGCGTCGAGACCCTTGTTCAGCACCGTGCGCGAGATCATGTCCGGGTTCTCGAGCACTTCCTTGTGCGAGTTGGCGGAGCCGTTCGTGCTGACGATGCCCTCGCCGACGCGGGCGATGATCGTCTCTTCGCCGGCGCCGCCGACGAGCCGGTCGATGTTCGCGCGCACCGTCACCCGCGCGCGAACCTTGACCTCGATGCCGTCCTTCGCAACCGCCGAGACGAACGGCGTCTCAATGACGCGCGGGTTGACGCTCATCTGCACCGCCTGCAGCACGTCCCGGCCGGCAAGGTCAATCGCCGCCGCCCGCTCGAATCCAAGCGGAATGTTCGCCCGCTGCGCCGCGATCAACGCGTTGACGACGCGGTCAACATTGCCGCCGGCAAGGTAGTGGCTCTCGAGCTGGTTGATCGTCAGTCCGAGTCCGGCCTTCGTCGCCTTGATGAGCGGGTTCACGATCCGGCTCGGCACGACGCGGCGGAGCCGCATGGCAACAAGCGTGATGATGCCGATGCGGACGCCGGACGCCAGCGCCGAGATCCAGAGCATGACCGGGAAGAAGCTGAAAAACACAATCAGCCCGATGACCACTGCCGCAATGACGAGAAAGACCGCAATGAGCGAATTCGGATCCATTTTTCACAGCCTCCATTCGCGGCGGACTGCCGCATGTTTTATTCTTCCTTCGTCTCCTTCACCACAAGCCGCAGACCTTCCACGCGCGCCACCTTGATCCGCGCGCCGGCCTCGACGAAGCCGCCCTCCGACACGGCGTCGATCCGCTCGCCGTCGATCAGGACGACGCCCGCCGGACGGAGCGGCGTCAACGCGGTGCCCGTCTTGCCTTCCAGATCCGTCCGTGCCTCCGTCGACAGATAGCCTTCCTCGAACGTCAGCGCTTCACGCAGAATGAATTTGTTCCAGACCCCCCGCCTTCGGAAAATATAGCCCGCGATAGCAGCCAGCACCGCCGCCGCCCCGAGGGCATAGAGCAGCGTGGTGACGGCGTCGCCCGCATCGTAGGCCGCGGTGGCGATGCCGCCGATGATGCCGGCCGCGCCGAGAATGCCGAGGACGCCGTAACTCGGCACGAACAGTTCCAGCACGAGCAGAATGATGCCCAAGGCGAACAGGGCGACGGACTCCATGCCGGCGAATCCCGCGACATACTGGCCGAAGAAGTACAGGACGAGCGCCACGATGCCGGTGATCCCCGGCACGCCGAATCCCGGCACCAGCATCTCGATTACGATGCCGGCGATGCCGACGATCAGGAGCAGCAGCATGACGCCGGGCTGCGTCAGCACCCGGGCGGCCTTCTCGGCCAGCGAAGGCTCGACGTGCACGACGGCGCGCTGCCCGAGACCGAGCCATGCGATCACCTCGTCCACCGAATCGGCCAGGTGATCGGCGTAGCCGACGCGGAGCGCTTCTTCCGCGGTCAGCGTCAGGATGCCGCCCGGATCCCGGCCGATGCCGGGGATCTCGCCCCGATAGTTCGGGGCGGCCATCGCGGCGGCGATGTCCGGATCGCGCCCGGACGCTTCCGCCGCGTCCCGCATCTCCGCCGTCCAGGCCGAGATCAGCTTCGGATTGTCCACCAGATTGCCCGCTCCGTCCACCATGGCCGCCGCGCCGATGGAGCTGCCCGGCCGCATGACGATCTGGTCCGCGTTGAGCGCGATGTACGCGCCCGCCGAGAACGCCTTGCTTTCCACGAAGGCGGTGACCGGAACCGGGCTTGCGCCGACCAGGTCGCCGATGTTCTGCGCGTTCTCGAGCCGTCCGCCGTTCGTGTTGATGACGAGCACGATGCGCTCGGCCCGCGCCTTTTCCGCTTCGCGGAACGCCCGCTTCAGGAACGCTTCGAGCCCGGATTCGATCGTCTGTCTGACCGGTATGACGTAGACGGCCGGCCCGGCGCCGCCTTCGACCTGGCCCCCATCCGCGGCTTGCGCCGCGGGAACGAACGCCGCGAGCAGCGCGGAGAGCAGCATCAGGGCCGCGACCGCCGCCCGAAGCCGGCATCGCATGATGATCGCACGCATGCGTCTCGCCTCCCTTTGATGATGTAGGATTGCCGCGCGGATGAATGTTTTGCGGCCGACTTTTTTGCAGCGCTTTCAGTTCATGCCGCAGCACCGCCGCATGCGAAGCAGAAAAGCGCTCCGTACGGAGCGCTTTGCTTGCACTGTCAACTGAGATGCTGCGACACGATCTGATTGACCAGCTTGCCGTCAGCCCGGCCTTTCACCTTCGGCATCAAGGCCGCCATCACTTTGCCCATGTCGGCTTTGGAAGAAGCGCCGGTCTCCTGAATCGTCTGCTGTACGAGAGCTGTCACTTCTTCTTCCGTGAGCGGCTTGGGAAGGTATGCGCCGATGATCTCGATCTCGGCGGCTGCCTGCTCCGCCAGATCGGTGCGGCCGGCTTTCTCGAAATCCTGGAGGGAATCTTTGCGCTGCTTGATCTCGCGGCTCAGGACATCAATCACTTCGCTGTCGTCAAGCGTTCGTCTGCGCTCGATTTCCTGATTCTTGATCGCCGCGCGAACCATTCGCAGGACGGAAAGTTTGAATTTGTCCTGGCTTTTCATCGCCAGTTTCAAGTCTTCATTCAGCCGTTCGGCGAGGGTCATCGTGGGAAGAATCCTCCTAGTACTTTCTCTTGCGCGCAGCCTCGGACTTCTTCTTGCGCCTTACGCTCGGCTTCTCGTAGTGCTTGCGTTTCCGGATTTCGGCCAGAACGCCGTCCTTCGCAATGGAACGCTTGAAGCGGCGCAGCGCAGCGTCAATGGTTTCGTTCTTGCGAACTCTTGTCTCGGACACCCGTCTTCCCTCCCTCCGGAACGGACCGCAGCCGTACAGCAAACACGGTTATCAAACTTCATTATAGGGGATCGGAAAAGGCAGTGTCAACTTGCGTCAGGCGAGACGAGCGCCCCCAGTTTCCGCCCCGCGAGCAGGTGGACGTGCAGGTGGTAGACGATCTGTCCGCCGTCCCGGTTCACGTTGTTCACGAGTCTGTAGCCGGATTCGGCGACGCCGAGGTCGGCCGCGATTTTCCGCGCCACGGCGAAAATTTTGGCCACGAGCGCGCCGTCTTCCTCCGTCACGTCGTTCATCGTCGGGATGTGCTTCTTCGGAATGATCAGCACGTGAACCGGAGCGGCCGGCTGAATGTCCCGGAACGCCAGCACGTCGTCGTCTTCGTACACCTTCGTGGACGGCAGCGAACCCTCAACGATTTTGCAGAAAATGCAATCCGACATCAAGGCTTCCTCCCGATATACCTTTTTTTCTTCCATTGTAGCCGAAAAACATCCCCTTCGTCCAATCGCCGCCACCCGTCCGCGAACAGCCGCGGCGAATTCATCTCAAACAAATTAGACTATCAGTCTAAATTGAGATGGATTCCGGCGGCAAATCATCGTATAATAGACACAAATCCGTCACAAAATCACGTTGCGAAAGGCGGTTGACGGTCCGTGCGCGCCTCCACGCGGAAGAAAAAATATCTGGTTGCGGAAACGGCGTTCCGCCTGTTCCGCGAGCGCGGCTACGACAACGTGTCCGTCGACGACATCATCGCGGCGACCGGCACGTCGAAGGGGACGTTCTATCATTATTTCAAAAGCAAGGACGAACTGCTCGGCGAGCTGCCGCAGCGCCAGCTTGCCGTGCTGGAACGGTGGGCGAAGGAGCGGAGTCCGCTGCGGATCGGCTCGCTGGAGTCGCATACGCTGCAACTTTTTTTAGACCTCGGGTCGATATTGGAACCGGTGCCGCGCGTCGTGCTGCATCTTGCGGCGGTCAGCGCCGACCAGCCTGTCTTGCGGCGGCTGCAAAGCCGGCTGCGGGCGGCGCTGCTGGAGGAACTCATGCGCTGGCTCGGCGACCGGGACAAGGCGGCGTTTCTGCTGGCCGTCTACGACGGCACGGTCGCGGCATGGCTGAACGGCGAAGGCGCGAGCCTCGAAGCGCTGCTGCGCCGCCGGATGGCGGCCGCCTGGGCGGGCATCCGGCACATGCACGAAGCGGAAGATTGGTTGGTCAGCCGGGGAACCGGCGCGAAGGAGGAATATCGAATGAGAGTAGCCGTCATCGGCGGCGGTCTGGCGGGTCTGACCGCGGCCGCCTATCTGTCTGAACAGGCCGGCATCGAAGGCGTATTGTTCGAGCGCAGCCCGCAGCTCGGCGGCCGCGCGTTCACGTACGAGAAATCGGGGTTTACCCTGAACTACGGCGCGCACGCCATTTACGGGCTTGACCGGCATACGCTGTCGGTGATCGAGCAGGAACTCGGGCTTTCCTTCGGCAGCCGCCAGGTCGACAAACGGCGGGTCATGTACGCGAAGGACGGCTGGATTACGACCGCGCCGCTCGACTTCGTCAACCTGATGAAGACGGACCTGCTGGATACGAAAGGGAAAATGCGCTTCGCCGCCGAGGCGGCCGCGGTCATCGCCAACATCCACGCGCTGAAGAACTATCCGACGCTCGGCGACTATCTCGCGGAATCCGGAGCCGGCGACACGGTGAAGGAGCTGTGGGAGCATCTCGTCTGCTCGAACTTTTTCATCGCGCCGGAAGATGCCCGCAAGGTGCCCGGCCACGTCATCAGCGACTACTACCACAACCTGTTCCTGTCGCAGCGGCCGGTCAACTACATCCTCGGAAGCTGGGCCGTCATCACGAACCAGCTCAAGCTGAAAATCGAGTCGTCCGGCAGATGGGAAATCGCCCTGCAGGAGGGCGCGGAGAGCGTCCGGTACGAGAGCGGGCGCTATGTGATCGCGACGAAGAAGCGCGAGGAAGCGTTTGACCGGGTCGTTTTCGCGATGCCGGTCCAGCAGGTGGTCAAGCTGCTCAAAGGCACGCCATGGGAACCGTTCCTCGCGCCGTATGAAAACAACCGTTCGACCGAAGTGATGGTGTACGACATCGGGCTCAGCCGGATCGTCGCGCGGCCGTTCAGCTACATCAGCGACCTCGACAGCAAAATGTTCATCACCGACGTGTCCGCCACGGACGACACGCTGGTGCCGGAAGGCGGCCAGTTGCTGCAGGGCGTCGCCTACCTGGCGGACGACGCCTTCGAGAGCGAGGAGCAGCGCAAGGCCTATCTGGATGAACGGCTGGCTGGCATGGAGGCGCTGTTCGACCGGCATTACCCGGGCTGGCGCGATGCCGTCGTCGTCAAGCGCGTCTCCAAGAAGGCCATGGTCCAGAGCGTCAAGCATACGGCGGACAACCGGCTGCTGCCGGTCAGGCTCGAGAGCGTGCCGTTCTACTTCTGCGGCGACGGCTGCGAAGGCAAGGGCGAGCTCGCCGAGCGCGCCTTCTCCAGCGCGCGCAAGGCGGCCGAGCTGCTCGCGGCCGAACTGAAGCCGCTGGCCGCGGCGGCGCGGTAGTTTGGGGATTGGGGCGACTTGGGGTCGCCCCTATGTCGTAATTTGGTGCGGATGTGCACCAGGTTCGATCGTTTTGCGCCGGGAACGGCCGTAGCGGGACCGCTCCCTCTCCGGGGAGGATCCCGCTTTCCGACTCGATCCGCAGGTTTGCTTCAGTCCGATCCGTTATGTCGGGGCAAATTCGGTCCGCGCGGACTTACAGACCCGTCGAACCCGCTTGGTCCGTTTGGTCCGTACCGCCGGATTTCGGCTGCCCGCTGCTACCGGCCGCCTGCCCAGTCCTTCAGCGCTTGCGCGGCCCCGGCCGCGGCGTCGATCCAACGTCCGCCCGCCGCAAGCTGCATGGCCGCCATGTCCGTCAGATCAGCCGGCACATGCACGCTTTCCGCGGACGAGGCCAGGCTGCCGAGCAGCGCCTTGAGCCCGTCCATTTCCTGAAGTTCCGTTTCCGTGAGCGGCTCCGTATGCGCGCCGAGCTCGCGAAGCTTCGCGTATGCGGCCTGAAGCCCGGCCAGCGCGTCCGCCTCGATCGCCTTCACATGCGAGCCCGCGGGTTTGACGGAAGCCGCCCCGATCAGCCGCGCAACCGCCGGCAGACCCGCCGACAAATCTCCTTCCAGCTCGACCTTGATCCGGACGCGATCCGCGCCTTGCGCGAGCGCGAGCTGGTCCAGCGCCCGCACCGCGGAGGCGAGCGAGACGGATGCCGCGGTCAGATCCCCGGCGAGCTGACGGCCTTCCGCTTCCCGTCTGTCGCGGCCGTCCTGCAGCACCAGCGTGTACAGATAAACGTTGCCGATCAGGCTGAGCACGAGCAGCACGGCCACGACCGGACCGAACAAGCCGCGCCTGCCGGTCCCCTGACCGAGCGCGCCTTCTTCATGCGTCGTCTTGTCGTCCATGTTGATCACCCATCACAGTGTATCACGCCGGCTAGAGCGTTTCCAGACGGACGCGGCTGCCGCTTCCCGCGGGATCCGCCGGCTCGACGATCAGCCGCCTCGGCAGCCGCGCCCTCAGCTCCGGCACGTGGCTGATGACGCCGACCGCCAGATTGTCCGTGTGCAGCCGCTCGAGCGCCGTGACGACCGTGTCCAGCAGCTCGGGGTCGAGCGTGCCGAACCCTTCGTCCAGGAAGAAAAACTGCAGCGGATGCCGGCCGCAAAGCTGAATTTGGCCGGAGAGCGCGAGCGCCAGCGCCAGCGACGCGAGGAACGTCTCGCCGCCGGACAGCGTGCTGACCGGCCGCCGCATCCCGCCGCTCGCGTCGTCCCGGACGACGAAGCCGCCGGCGGAATCCAGCTCGAGGGCGTACCGCCGCTTCGTCAGGAAGCCGAGCCGCTCCGAAGCGGCGCGGCACACCTGCTCGAGCTGCGCTTCCGCAACGAACTCGACGAACGCGTTGCCGCGAAAAACGGATTGCAGCTTCGCGTACCTGCCCGCCAGCTCCTCCAGTTCCCGCCGCCTGCCTTCCAGTTCCGCCCACCGGGCTGCTTTCCGCTCGAGCTCCTCCATTTCGCGCTCGGCTTTCGCCGCAGCGGCGAGCGCTTCCTCGGCCCGCGCCCTCGCCGCCGCGAGCCGCTCTTCGCCCGCGCGCCAATCCTCATCGCTCACCGAGCGTCCCCGCAACACCTCGTCGATATGGGCGATCCCCGCCTCGATCTGCCGCATCGCCTCACGATGCGCCTCGATCTCCGCGGCTGTCGCCGCCTTGCGCGGCAGCGCCTCAAGCGCCGCTCTCGCTTCTTCGGCATCGAGGAAATCGGATGCCTTAAGCTGCTCCTCAAGCCGGCGCTCGGCTTCCTGCGCCCTCGCGGCGGCGGACTGAGCCGCTTCCGCCGCCGAGGCGCGGCGCTCGGCCGCCTGCTGCAGCAGCGCTGCCTCCGTCTCCCGCCGCCTTCGGCTTTCGGCGAGACGGGCGCGCAACGCTTCCGCATCCCTGCGGATTTCCGCGATCAGCTCCGCGGCGGGGCGGCCGCCCGTCCAGGCGGCGAGGCGGGCGCGCAAATCTTCCAACGCCCGGCTTCGGCCCTCGAGCCGTTCGCGCCACACCTCCCGCTCCAGCCGGGCCTCGTGCATGCCGCGCTCCGCTTCCTGCGCCAGCTTCTGTTGCTCCTCGACAAACGGCACGCTCCGCTCCAGCGCCTGGCGGATCTCCTGCGCTTCGCGGTCGCGCCGCTCCCATTCCCGGATTGCGGCGTCCGCGTCATTCGGATCGAGCGCCGGGAATCGGCTTCGCCAGGCTTCAAGCTGCGCCCGGCATGCATCGTCCGCTTCGCGGTGCCGCATGCGGACGGCTTCGCGGGCCGAGGCCGACGCATCCGCCTCGGCGGCCGCGCGCGAACGGGCGCGGTCGGCTTCCGCGAGCCCGCGCGCCAGCTCCTCCGCTTCGCGGGCCAGGCCGCGCCACTCCGCTTCGCATTGACCGGCCAACCGGCGGGCTTCCGACGCGCGCGCGGCCGCGGCTTCCAGCGCGGCCGCCGCCGCGCCGCCATCGGCCTCCGCTTTGGTTGCGCCGGCTGAACTGGCCCCGGCACCGGTATCGGAAGCGGGTTCGATATCGCTTGCCGCTCCGGCGGCCGCCTCCCGCAAAATCGCGGCATGTTCGCCATCGTCGATTGTTGCGGCAGCTTCCCGCAAAACGGACGCGACTTCGCCGGAGGCGGCGCTGGCGCCTTCCGCCGGCCGGGCAGACAACAACCCGGCGGTTTCGGCCAGCGCCCTCACGGTTTGGCCGGCCTGCCGCAGCAGCGCCGCGGCGGAGAGCCGCAGGCCGCCCAGCTCGTCGGCGAGCCGCTCGCCCCGGCGGACAAGCGCTTCCGCCTCCCTGCCGTCTTCGCCGGATCCGCCTGTCACCGGCGCATGCGGGCGCGGATGGTCGAGCGCGCCGCACACCGGGCAAGGCCGCCCGTCTTCAAGCGTCTCGGCCAGCCGGGCCGCAAGCTGCCGGCGTTCCGCTTCGCGCACCCGCTCGCGCAGCGCGGCGGTGAGCGCGGGCAGCCGCTCCGCTTCCCGCCGGATATCCGCCTCCAGTCCGCTCAACCGGCGGAACGCTTCGGCTGCCCGTTCGAGCAGCGCCTCCGCCTGCTGCGCCAACACGGCGCGCAGGCGCTCGGACTCCCGCGCCGCCTCCCTGGCCCGGGACAGCGCCTGCTCCGCCTGGGCGAGCTCCCGCTCCGCCTCGTCACGGCGGGCAGCGGCGGCGCGAAGCTGTTCCGCCCGGGCGGCGGCCGCCATCCAGGAGCCGCGCTCCTCCGGCGTCAATTCGACGCCTTTGAGCTGTTCGCGCAGCTCCTGCTGCCGCGCGGCCGCCCGGCGGAGCAAATCGGCGGCCTTCTCCGCCTGCGCCTCGCAGACGCGCATCCGCTCCCCGGCTTCCGCGAGCCGCCGCCGGCCTTCTTCCGCCTCTTCGGCGATCGCCGCCGCCTCGCGCTCCATCGCTTCCGCCTGCGCGAGCTGCTCGAGGCGCGCCGCCATGCGCGGTTCCGCTTCGGCCGCCTCCCGCTCCGCCTCCGCCCACGCGGCTTCCGCCGCGGCGGCGGCTTCCTTGCGGACGGCGTGCTCGCGCTCGGCTTCCGCATGGCGGGCTTCGGCGTCCCGCCGGCCGCGCCGCGCCTCATCCCAAGCCTCTAGCGCCGGCTTCATCCGCTCCGCCTGTTCCAGCCGGGCCAGCTCGGCTTCGAGCTGCGCGATCCGGGGCGCATCGGCCAGAAGCGCCTCCCGCCGCGCGGCGAGCGCCCGCCGCTCCTCCTCGCGCTCGCGCACCTTAAGCAGCGCGGCATGCGCTTCCTCGGCGGCGGCGAGCTCCGCGCGGGCCAGGCGGGCGGCTTCCGCCGCCTGCCGGCGGGCTTCCGCGGCGGCTTCCCGCGCCGCTTCGGACGCGTCGCCGAGCCCCTGCTGCTCGGCGGCCGTCCGGGCCAGCGCCGCGCCCGTTTCCTGGGCGCGCTGGCTCAGCCGCTGCAGCAGCCCGTCGCCGTACCGCTCGAGCGCGAACAGCCGCTGCAGCATCTGGCGCCGGTCTTTGCCGGCCAGCGACAGAAACTCCGCGAACTTGCCCTGGGGCAGCACGACCGCGCGGGTGAAATCGTCCATCGTCAGGCCGATCCGCTCCTCGACGCAACGGTTGACGTCGACGAGCTTGTCCGCCAGCACCGCGTCGCCTTCCGGCCGGATCACGATGAACCGGCACAGATGGCAAGTCACGGAGGCGTCGCCGGTTCGCTTGAAGCCGCGTTCGACCCGGAACCGCTTCGTCCCTTCCGCGCCGGACAGTTCGAACGTGAACGCGACCGAGAGCGTATTTTCCGCCTGGTTCAAAATGCCCTGCGTCCCTTTTGAAGCCCGTTCCACCTTGCCGTAGAGCGCCAGCGTCATCGCGTCCAGAATGGTCGACTTGCCGCTCCCCGTCGGTCCGAAAATGCCGAACACGCCGCCCTCGCACAGCCGCTCGAAATCGACTTCCTGCTTCTCGCGGTAGCTTTGCAGGCCGGCCAGCGTCAGACGGATCGGCTTCATGCGCCGTCACCTCTTTCCACAGTCGGCGTCAAACGGATCGGCTTCATGCATTGTCCCCACTTTCCGCATCCACCGTCAGACGGATCGGCTTCATGCATTGTCCCCACTTTCCGCATCCACCGTCAGACGGATCGGCTTCATGCATTGTCCCCACTTTCCGCATCCACCGTCAGACGGATCGGCTTCATGCATTGTCCCCACTTTCCGCATCCACCGTCAGTCGGATCGGCTTCATGCATCGTCCCCACTTTCCGCATCCGTCGTCAAACGGATCGGCTTCATGCATCGTCCCCACTTTCCGCATCCGCCGTCAGACGGATCGGCTTCATGCATCGTACCCTCTTTCACAGGCCGGCGACAGACGGGTCATCTTCATGCGCCCTCTCCCCGTCCGGCCGCATCCGCCGGACATGAAGACGGGGCCGCTCATGCCGCTGTCGTCTCCCCCGCCGCACGCCGCCGAACGCACGCCGGAATCCGCAAAAGCGCGCGCCTGCGCCGCCGCCATTTTCTCCCGGCGCGCGGCTCGCCGCATGATGGCGCTCGTGCCGCATGCCGCCCGACCACACGCCAAGCTCATCCGGCATCCCCTCCTTCACCGGCAGCCGAAAACTGACCGCCCGCATTCGCGCGGCCGCCAAACCCCTCAAGTTCTCCCCCGGCGTCCTGTTCGGCCAGCAGCTCGAGGAACAGCCGCACCAATGCTTCGTCCGGCTCGGCGCCGCCGGTCTTCTGCTCGTAGAACCGGCGGAACAGCTCGTCCACCGGAAGCTGGTCGCGCCGCGCCGCTTCCGATCGTCCGCGGCCTTCAGCCTCGGGAAATATCGGCCGGATATGCACGATGCCGTCATGCGCCTTGCGCAGCCGGGCGATCTCCTCCGGCGCGATCAGGTCGGCCGTATGGATCTCGAGATCGATCCAGGCGCGCGGATCCCGGCCTTCGTCAAGCCATCGCCACACTTCCGCGAGCCCTCCCGCCGCCGTCCAACGGACGAGCGGACGGCCCGACGAAAGCAGCACTTCCCGCGGCTCGACCGGACGACCAGGCGCTGCATCGAACAGCACGACCGATTTCGCCTGCCCCGCTTCCGAGAAGCTGTAGGCGAGCGGCGAGCCGCAGTAGCGCACCGTCTCACGACCGGCCACCCGCTGCGGCCGGTGCAGATGGCCGAGCGCCGTGTACTGCGCCTCCGCGGGCAGCGCGGAAGGATCGACCGTATAGGCGCCGCCGACCTGGATCGGCCGCTCCGAATCGGACTCGACGCCGCCGAGCACATACAGATGGCTCATCGCCAGATTGACCGCATCCGGACGGAACGCGGAAGCCATCTCCGCCATCAGCCGTCCGACCCGCTCCGAATAGGCGCCGCGCAGCGCCTCTTCGTCCGCCTCCGCCGCGAGCAGCTCGTTCAGCCGCGACTCGGACGGATAGGGCAGCGCCGCGATGACGGCGGTCTCGCCGGTGAGGGGGATGCCGATCTCAAGCGGCCTCGCATCCGGCAGCCCGGCGAGACGGATGCCGCTCCGCACGGCGAGCGGGGCGCTGGCCGCGATCCGCTCCGGATGATCGTGGTTGCCCGCGATGACCGCCACGGCCCGGCGCCCGCCGTCCGCGAGCCGCGTCAACGCCTCGAAATAGAGCTGCTCCGCGGCGGCCGGCGGATTGACCGAGTCGTAGACGTCGCCGGCGACAAGCACGAGGTCGACCGCCTCCTCCTCCGCGATCCCGACCAGTTCGTCGACGAACGCCTCCTGTTCCGGCAGGCGGCTCCGGCCCTCCAGCGTGCGGCCGAAGTGCCAGTCGCCCGTATGCAGCACGCGCATGCCGCATCCTCCCTTCGCCCATGCAATCCCGATTCAATCCCGCATATTCCCGACAATCCTATACAATCCGCACCGCTTTCGCGGCGTCGAAGAAGAAGACATGCGCCTCGTCGACTTTTCGTCCCAAAACGGTGCCGATCGATTCGGCGTACAGCTCAAGCTGGAACCGGTGGCGCTCCGCCGCGGCTTCGACATCGCCGTCCCAGATCCGGTCCGTCTTGTAGTCGACCAGCACGAGTCGGCCCTCTTCATCTTCGAACAGGCAGTCGATGACGCCCTGGATGAGCACGGGCTCTTCCGCGGCGCACGGATCGTCCGCGACATCCGGCCGGATGCGGCCCGCCGGCACCGTGCGGCTGAACGGCACTTCCCGCATCACGCGCCGGGCGGCGGCGAGCCGCCGTCCGAGATCTCCCGCGAAGAACGCGGCGATCGCCGCGCAGTCCGCCGCTTCAGCCTGCGCCGGCGTCAGCAGTTGCCGCTCCGCCATCGACCGGACGAGGGCGCGCACGTCGTCCTCTCCGTGCGGACCGGCGGCGGGCATGTGCTGCATGATCAGATGCGCCGCCGTGCCGCGCTCCGCCGGCGTCAGCGACCGCTCTTCCAGGAAGCGCGGCCGGCGCAGCCGGAACGCGGGCGCTTCTCCGCCGCCCGCCGCAGGCCGCGGCAGGGCGGACGCCTGCTCCGCCTCCTCGTCCGCTTCGGCCGCCGCCAGCATCCGCTTCATTTCGGTGACGGACGTTTTCGCGGCGATGCCGGTCGCGGCCGCATGCGGATAGCGCCAGGACAAGCGGCGCTCCACTTCCGCCGCGTGCGCGCCCGGCGACGGCAGCCTCTCTCCCGCCGTCATCAGGCGCAGCAATGCTCCGCGTTCGGCATCCGTTTCCGCAACTGCCTCGGCGGCGGCCGCGGCTTCCGCGACCAGCAGCTCCGCGCGCGTTACGCCGAACCGCCATCCGAGCGCAAGCGCGGCCGATCCCACGGCCGCCGGCTCCGCTTCCGGTTCGGCATACCGGACGGCCAGCGGCATCAGCCAGTCGAGATAGCAGCGCGCCGACGTCAGCGCGTGATCCGGCATGCTGCCGTCCTGCCGAACCGCCCCCCGCCAACGCTCCAGCGCCGCCGCCGCATCGCCCGTCGTGCCGAGGAGGATCATTTTTTCCTTCGGGCGGGTCATCGCGACGTAGAGCACCCGCATTTCCTCCGCCAGCATCTCGGCCTTCAGCCGTCTGCGGATGGCGAGCAGCGGCAGCGACGGGTAGCTGACGCGCAGGTCCGGATCGACCATCCGCGGGCCGAATCCGAGCTGCTTGTGCATCAGAAACGCGCCGTTCAGATCGGTGAAATTGAACCTTTTGCCGAGCCCCGCGACGAAGACGACGGGGAACTCCAGCCCCTTGCTCGCGTGAATGGACATGATGCGCACGACGTCGTCCTGCTCGCCGAGCGTTTTCGCCGTCCCGAGGTCCCCGCCCTGGTCGCGCAGCCGGTCGATGAAACGCAGAAAACGGAACAGCCCGCGGAACGAGGTCGCTTCGTATTGCCGCGCGCGGTCGAGCAGCGCCTGCAGGTTCGCCTGCCGCTGCACGCCGCCGGGCAGCCCGCCCGCAAGATCGTAAAAACCGGTCTCGCGGTAAATGCGCCGTATGAGTTCGGTCAGCGACCCTTGCCGCGCCTCGTCCCGCCAGCGCTCCAGCCGGCCGAGAAACGCGTTCAGCTTGCGGCGAACCGATTCGGGGGCATCCGGGTCTTCCGCCGCGCGCCGCACCGCGTCGAAGAACGGTCCCCGGCGCGCGATGATGCGCACGGCCGCCAGTTCCTCGGCGTTCAGCCCGCCGATCGGCGAGCGCAGCACGCCGGCCAGCGGGATGTCCTGGTACGGGTTGTCGATGACCCGAAGCAGCGACAGCACCGTCTCCACTTCCGTCTGCTCGAAATAGCCGCCCTTCTGCTCCGCGTACGCCGGAATGCCCGCGGCAAGCAGCTCGTCCGCCATCGCCTGCGCCCACGTTCCCGGCGCGCGCAGCAGGATGACGAAATCGCGCCACATCGCCCGGCGATGGACGCGCCGTTTCGCGTCGTAGACGCGGAGCGGCGGCCGCCCGTCTTCGCCGGCGATCATCGCGCGGATGCGCGCGGCGATCCAGCGCGCCTCGAGCTGCGCCGTCTCCAGCTCGGCCGCCTCTTCGGCCGCGGCGCGCGCTTCAGCGTCCTCCGGCGAATCACCGCCAGACTCCCCGCCTTCCCCGCCTTCTTCCGCTTCGCCCGGCGCGGTTCCGCGGTCGAGCAGCACGCACTCGACGGAGAACCGGCCTTCGCCGTCCAGCTCCGGATCGGCGTCCGGGTACGATGCGCCGTATTTCAGCTCGGCGCGCTCGTCGTAGTCCATCTCCGCGGCGCGCTCGCGCATGATGCGGCGGAACACGTCGTTGACGCCGTCCACGACTTCCTTCCGGCTGCGAAAGTTGCGCGCGAGATCAATGCGCAGTCCGGGCGCGCCGGGCTCTCCGCCGGCCGTTCCGGGCGCCCCGCCCGCCGCATCCCGCCCCGCGTACCGCCGGTACTTGTCCAGGAACAGCCCCGGCTCGGCCAACCGGAACCGGTAAATGCTCTGCTTCACGTCGCCGACCATGAACCGGTTGCCGGCCCCGGGGCGGGCGATCAGGTCGATGATCGCTTCCTGCACCTGGTTCGTGTCCTGATATTCATCGAGCAGAATCTCTTCGAATTGCTCCCGGTAGTCGAGCGCGGCGGCGGACGGAATCGTCCGCTCCGGCGTCGAGGCGGGATCGCGCAGAATGCGCAGGCAATAGTGCTCGAGATCGCCGAAGTCGACAAGGCCTTTCGCCCGCTTCGCCGCTTCGTATCGCTGCCCGAACGCGATGACGAGCTCGGCCAGCGCCTCCATCAGCGGCGCGGCATCGTTCAGCTCGGCGGCATGCTCGGCCGGCGTCCGGCTGAACAGCTCGTCCGCGAGGCCGCCGACAATCTTCTTCGCGTCGTCGCGCAGCGCCTTGACCCGCTCCTGCAGCGCCTTGTCCACGTCGTCGCCGCGCTGCGTGCCGAGCCTTCCGAACGACACGCCGCGGAACGCTTCGAACCATTCGGCCATCGGCTTGCGCCGCACCGTTTCGAGCAGCGTGCGCACCACATTCAGATCGTCCCGCAGCGTATCGGCATAGGCGGCGGGACCTTCCGGCCGCATGGCGCCGGCCAGCGCCTGTTCGAGCAGCGATTCCGCCGCTTCCAGCTCGAGTTGCGCGGCGCGCCGGATGTCGCGTCCCCACTCGCCGTCCGCCAGATTGTCCGGGCTTGCGTCGCGGAACGCGGCGGCGGAGGAGCGCAGCCACGCCTCCGGCCACGGATGGCTGAGCGCAAAACGGTACAGATCAAGCACAAGGCGCGCCAACGGCTCGTCGCTCCGGTCGCCGCCGAACGTCTCGGCCAGCAGCGCGAACCGGCCGTCCGCATCCTCGGCATACCGCTCCTCGAACAGATCCTGGAGCGTCTCGGCCTCAAGCAGCCCGGCTTCGGTCTCGTTTGCGACCCGGAAGCCGGGATCGAGCCCGATCAGCGGATAGTACCGCCGGATCACATCGAGGCAGAACGCGTGCAGCGTCGTGATCGACGCCCGGCCCATCAGGGCGAGCTGGCGCCGCAGATGGTCGGAGCCGGGATCCCGCTCCAGCGCCTGTTCGAGCGCGAGCCGGATCCGCTCCTTCATTTCCGCCGCAGCCGCGTTCGTGAACGTCGCGACGAGCAGCCGGTCGACGTCGGTGTCGGATGAAATTTTGCGGATGATGCGCTCGACGAGCACCGCCGTTTTGCCCGAACCGGCCGCCGCCGCGACGAGCACGTTCCGCCCGGACACCTCGATCGCCTGAAGCTGGTCTTCCGTCCAGGACGGTCCGGCCGGCTTCGCCGTCATGCCGTCCTCGGCCATCATCCTTCACCTCCGCTTCCGGAAAAACCGTTCCCGCCGCCCGCCGCCGCTTTATCCGCTGCCGTACCGCTTCCCAAAGCCTCGGCACCCGCCGTCAGACCGCCCGACGCCTCCGCGGCATCCGTTCCTTCGCGCAGCAGTTCCCATACCCGTTCCTTCGGAATCCGGCCGATCCGCTTGTATCCGTTGCCCTCGACCAGCGGATCGAAATGGCACACCGGCTTGTACGGACAGAACGCACACGGCGTCCGGTTCCCCTGCCGGTACGGCGCGATCGCGACTTCGCCGTCCAGAATGCGGCTGCCGATCCGCTTGATCGTCCGCCGCACGGCGCCGCGCAGCGCGTTCCATTCGTCGCGCGTCACGACGGCCGAGTCGCTGTAGAACCCGCCGCCTTTCTTGAGCCCGGCCGGCACGAGCTCCGAACGTCCCGTGTCCAGATTCCGGTCCATCATCCGGATGACGCGCTCGTCCGCCGCGAGCAGCCCGCGCGTCTTGTAGCGCCGCAGCGCCTGCCTGCGCGCCTCCTCGACCGGCAGCGGGGCGAACGCGGAAATGAGCGGATCGTGCACGTGAAAATAGAGCACTCCCGCGGGATCGGCCGGCTTGCCGAGCCAGGCCGGCGCATGGGTGAGCAGCGCGTCCATGTAAGTAAGCAGTTGCAGCGTCAGCCCGAAGACGACGTCTTCCAGGCGCAGCGCCTGCGCCGACGACTTGTAGTCGATGATGCGCAGCAGCAGCCCGTCCTCCGTCTCCGCCGCGTCGACGCGGTCAATCCGGCCGATGACCTCGACGGACCGGCCGGAACCGGCCGGCAGCACGAGCGGCGGCAGCTTGCCTCCGGGCCCGAAGGCGATCTCCAGCCCGACCGGCGTGAACAGGCCGCGCCGCGCATGCTCGGCGAGCGCCGCCGCCGTCCGGGCGATCGTCTGCTTGAGCCTGCGGGCGATGTAGCCGTAGCGGCTGCTGCTCATGAGAATGCGGGATTGCAGGCGGGGCACCAGGCTGTCGACAATGTCGGAAACCGTCTTCGCAATTTCGTCCTGTGAAACCTCGCCCAGCCGCCCGCCGTATGTATCTGCCAACCGCGACAGCGCCGCGTGGAAAAGCTGCCCCACATCCGGCGCCTCCAGCCGGTACAGCCGCCGTTCTTCCAGCTTCAGCCCGTACGCGGCAAAATGCTGGAACGGACACGCCGTGAACCGCTCCATGCGCGACACGCTTGCCAGCAGCCGGTCGCCGTACAGGCGGCGCGCCGTCACGGGCAGGAGGGGGGCCGCTTCGTTCCGGTAGCGGAGCGATGACACGACCACCGCCAGCCGGTCCCGCCATTCCGTTCGTCCGGCAAACCAGTTGTACACGTCGCGCCACAAATCCGGCATCCGGCCGCTCTCCCGGAAGCGGCGAAGCTGGCCGACCAGCAGCGACAGCGCGCGGTCCGGCCGGCGGATATGGCGCAGATGCTCTTCCGCCCCGCCGTCCGCATCCGGTTCCCCCGATTCCGGCATGACCGGAAGCTTCGGGAACAGCATTCGGACCTGGCGGATCAGTTCCGAAGGATACAGGCTTTTTCCTTCCTCGTCCGCCATGGCGTAACTGATCCACAGCGTGCGGGAGGGCATGGTCAGCGCGCCGTAGATCAGGAACCGCTCGTCGAGCAGCCTGCGGCGGGCGCCGGGCGAAAGCCGGATGCCGCCGTCCCCGAGCCGCTCCCGCTCCCGCTCGGTGAGCACGCCGTCTTCGCGGGACCGCATCGGCAGCACGCCTTCGTTCGCGCCGAGCAGATACGCGGCCAGCACGACGCCCGTGCGCGAACGGTCGAGACTGCCGACCAGCACCTGGTCGACCGACGGCGGCACGCTGCCGAGCCGCAGGCTGTCGAGCCCCGTCCCGACCATCCCCGCGAACAGATCGGCCGCCATCCGCTCCTCGCCCGCCAGCTCGACAAGCTGATCGAGCAGATTCATGACGCCGTCCCAAAGCTGGCGATGCGCGCGCGACCGAAGCAGCTCGCCGTTCTCGGCGTCCTCAAGGCTCCACGCTTCGAGCCGGTCGACCGCGCCGACCGCATCCAGCAGATCGTACAGCGCCGCGCACATTGCCCGGACGTCCCGGGCGCGGGCGAGCGCCCGGCCGAACCGCTCAAGCGGGGCGACGATCCGCTCCCGGCATTGCAAAATTCGCTGAAACCCGTCCGGATCTTCTTCTTCCGCGCTTCCCGGTTCGTCTTCAAGCGGATCGCGCAAGAGCGGCCGCCAGCTTCCCGGTTCGAGCCATCTGCGGCCGTCGATGCCCGCGGCGAGCACGTAATTTTCCAGCCGGTCCAGATCGCTTCGGTCAATCCCGGATTCGGGTCCCGTCAGCAGCTCCGTCTTGACGCACCGGATGACGGCGTCATGCCGCCAGCTCATCGTCACCGTCTCGAGCGCGGATCGGATGAATTCGACGAGCGGATGATGATGGATGACGGATTTCCGGTCGAGGAAGAACGGAATGCCGTAATCGGAGAACGTCTGCTCGATCAGGTCGCCGTATTCGGCCAGATTGCGCACCATGACCGCGATGTCGCGCCAGCGGAGCCCGTCCTCCTGCACGCGGCGCAGGATGTCCCGCGCGGCGGCGTCGACTTCGGCGCGCCGGTTCGCCGCGGCGCGGATCACGACGCCGCAGTTCGGATGCTCCGGATCCAGCCACGCCTCCGGCACGGCCATCGGCGTCCGGGCGCCGTAATGGCGCTCCAGATGCGCGAGCATCGGGCTCTCCGCCCAGCGGGGAGCCGGCTCCGGCCGCAACACGACCGGTTCCTCCACGGGCACGCCCGCGAGTTCCGCCAGCTCGCGAAGCTTTATGTACGTCTCGGCCGTCGGCCGGAACAGATCGAGTTCGGACGGCTGTTCGCCCGGACCGTATGGCCTGTCGAGGGTCAGCGTGACGGTCACACTCCGTGCGCAGCGGATCAGCGTCTCCAGCGCGGCGTATTCGGCCGGCGTGAAACCGTGGAAGCCATCGACCCAGATTTCGGCCGCCGCAAGGCTGCTGCCGCCGAATCCCCGCGCCAGGTGCGCCAGGCCGTCTTCCGCGTCCAGATAGCGGCCGGCAAGCGCGCTTTCCAGTTCGGCGTACAGCAGCCGGATATCGTGCAGCTTCCGCGCGAGCAGCCCGTCCGGCGACGCCAGCCCGGCGTCTTCGGCAATCCGGTCAAGGCTTTCCGGCGTTACGCCGTACCGTTTCATTTCGGTCAGCAGCTCGTTCAGCCTGTCGACGAAGCCGTGCTGCCCCGCGCTGTCCGCGAACAGGCGCAATCGGTCGGCGTGGCGGTGGATCAGTTTGAACAGCAGCATGTTTTTGCCGTTCTCGCCGATCGGGACGAGCGCCGTTCCGCCCGTCTCCTGCATGACGCGGAAGGCGAGGCGCCGGAAGCTGAGCGCCTGCGCCCGCATCGTGCCGGGCAGACCGGGCGTTCCGAGGAGCGCATATTCGGTTGTGAATGTCGCCTGCTCGGGCACGAGCAGGATGAGCGGCGGTCCGTCGGGCGCTTCCGCCAGCCGGGCGCGCACTTCGTCCAGACAGCGGCGCGTCTTGCCCGTTCCCGCGCGGCCGAGCACGAATCGCAGCTTCACGGCGATTCCCCCCAGTCTTCGATTCTTTTATTCTAGCACACCGTCCGGGGAAAATCACGAAGATTTCCAAACATATGTTCCCGTGGAAAGCATGCATGTCCGCTCGCGGATGAGCAACCCTAACGGAGGAAAAAGGATGCGGAAGGAGGGGCTGTTTTGCGCGGAAAATCAAGCTTCCGGTGCGCGCTGCCGGCCGTTGCCGCCGCAGCCGCGATGTTGACGCAGGCTGCCGCCGGCTCCGGCAATGCCGACCCCGACGCGCGGCCTGCTGACCGAACCGCAATTGCAGCCTTCTTGCAGGCAACCGCCGGTTCTGCCGGTCCCGATGCCCGCGCAGAAACCATCGCGCCCGCGCAGCCTCCGTTCACCCGGACATCGGCCAGGCCGCTGATCGCCGCCCACCGCGGCGCTTCGAAATACGCGCCCGAGAACACGATGGCCGCCTTCCGTCTCGCGGAGACGATGGGGGCGGACAGCATCGAGTTGGACGTTCGGGCGACGCGGGACGGCCGGCTCATCGCGCTGCACGACGAGTCCGTCGACCGGACGACGAACGGCACGGGACGCGCGGTTGAGCTGACGTACCGCGAAATCCGCCGCCTGGACGCCGGCGGCTGGTTCTCTCACGGCTTCGAGGGCGAACGGATTCCGTCCGTGGAAGAAGTGCTGGACCGTTTCGGCGGCAAAATCGGCCTGATCCTCGAACTGAAGCAGCCGTCCGCCTACCCCGGAATCGAACGATCGCTGGCGCGGCTGTTGAGCGAACGCGGACTGGACCGGCCGGAGCGCGGGCGGGTCGTCATCCAGTCGTTCGACACCCGCTCCCTGCGCCGGGTGCGCAAGCTGCTGCCGGATGTGCCGATCGCCGTGCTGGTCCGTCCGCGGCAGCGCGTCACGTCGCGAAATCTGGCCGAATACCGGCGATTCGCCGATGCCGTCCACCTGCCCCGCTCTTCGGCGCGCAAGCCGGTCATTCGCCGGATCCGCTCGCACGGCCTGTCCGTCATGGTCTGGAACGTGCGCGGCAAGCGGCAGGTTCGCCGGCTGCTGCAATACGGCGTGGACGGCATCCTGACGGATGATCCGGCGCTGTTTGACGTATGGCCACGCGGTGTATCACTTTGACCGTTTCGACCGGCCTCCGGCGAACCGGACTCTGCCCGCCCAACTTGCCCGATTAAATAATAAACGAAATATTTTCCTCTATTATGTCGAAAACCGCTCTCCCAACGGAAATAGAAGAAAAAATTTCACTAGCGTTGCATCAAACTTGACATCAAGAAATTTTGTTTGTCCAAATTCCTATTTCTGTAAGAAAAAGAGTCATTTCACCTGTTCAAGGAATAATAAAACTCCTATTGTTGAGGTGTAGGCATGTTACCCTACTCCACAACAAAGGAGCCACCGTATGGGTAACATACCAAGCGACCAGGTGATTTGTAAATGTCTCGATTTGCTCGACATTGACAGCAATCGGCATGCTTTCTTGGATTATCGCGTTCAGAAGCTCACAGTCGCAGCTCTTTTGAAATTGATGATCGAGGCCCAACTGAAGCAACGCAGGAACTATTTCGACATTACGGAACATCTCCGTTCTTCGGTCGAGTTTCAAACGTGCGTCGGGCTTCCGTCCATCAGCGCGCCCCAACTCTCCCGCAGGCTTCGAACATTGCCACACACCATTTGCCAGCAGTTATTTTTGGACGCCGCAAGTCTCCTGCAAGAGCTGACCAGAGACGGCAAGGGCATACCGGGTATCGGTCGACTGCGCATCGTCGATTCCACGGAACTGACCCTGCCGCAAATGGCCGGTCAGTGGGCGTACTACACCCGGAACAAAAATGCGGTGAAGATGCACGTCCGGCTCGTCGTTGCCGATCCCGACACGGCTTACCCGGAGCGCATCATCCCCTCGACGGCGAATGTGGCCGACTCCGAAGTCGTGATGGATCTGGTGATGGACGATGACGCGATCTACGTGATGGATCGCGGATACGCCGTGTATGGGAACTTTGCGCGATGGAGCGAGCAGAACAAACGGTTTGTGGTGCGGATCCGGCAGCAGGGCAGGACGGAGATCCTGAACGAACGGCCGGTAACGGATGGCTCGAAGGTGCTGAGGGATGCGGATGTCCGCATGCGGTTCAAGCAGGGCCACGAGGTACAGACGGTGGATCTTCGCCTGGTGGAGTTTGCGGATGAAAAGGGAAAACTGTACCGTCTGCTCACCAATGTGTACGACCTTTCGGCGGAGCACATCTGCGAAATCTACCGGCATCGCTGGATGATCGAGCTGTTCTTCAAATGGATCAAGGGCCACCTGAAGCTGGTGAAACTGTACAGTTGCGAACCGGAAGCGGTCTGGACGCAGATGTACCTCGCCCTGACGGCCTATGTGTTGGTGCACATCGTCAAGCTCATGACGGGGACAACCCGTACGCCATGGCAAGTGCTCCAGTTGCTCAGGGTATACATGAGCCAGAGTTGGGAAGCGTTCCTGCAGGCGCTGGGCCGTCAGCCGAGTCGAAGCAGCCGAGGGCGCGTGAAGAAAGGCAAGCGAGGCCGACCACGTAAGCAACAGCCGAAGCTGAAGCCGGCACGACTAATTGTGAGATAGCCGAGATTGATACTTACATTTCCTGGTAACATGCACTACGTTTACGGCGTCATTAACCTTTTGGCATTGGGCTGGGAAGAAGAGATGTTAATTTTTAGCTTATATTGTGATAACGGATCGTTTTCCCTTATTCAGGTATCCAATGTCAGCTTTCGTGCAACGCTAGTGAAAAAATTTCGCCTATTCTCGAGAATTCGGCCGTTTTCAGCGGAATCCGCCAAAATAAGCGAAGTCATTTCTTCTATTTCGTGGGATCGGACGTGAACGTTAAAAATAGAGGAAAATTTTTCGCCTGTTCACTTCGTCAGCGCTTGATCATGTTGTTCCGGACGATCGGGAAAGCCGTATGATGGGGAGTGCAACGTGCCATACACGCTGTAGCCCGACCGACGTGACTCCACATCAACCTCCGCAGTGCCGCCCGTCCCGACGCCTAACCAGCCAACCCCCGCATTGCCGCCCGTCCCGCCGCAAAACCAGCCAACCTCCGCAGTGCCGCCCGTCCCGCCGCCAAACCAGCCAACCTCCGCAGTGCCGCCCGTCCCGCCGCCAAACCAGCCGACCCCCGCAGTGCCGCCCGTCCCGCCGCCTAACCAGCCAACCCCCGCAGTGCCGCCCGTCCCGACGCCAAGACAATTCATAATACCATCCGCACA